>OLKV01000100.1_pt1 | contig 8814 bp, 5 predicted proteins | sample 1604391 | NCBI WGS metagenome assembly OLKV01 (sample SAMEA104055711, study PRJEB20765) | soil metagenome | isolation source: soil | reverse complement strand
AATGCGTCTCTTAAGCCTACTGTAACCAGGTTAAAGGCGTAAACCAAAAACATAATAGCGAGGCCCGGCATCACCGCCAGGTAGGCCGAATCCATTACAATATAACCGTAATGCTCTTTTATCATACTGCCCCATGTAGGCATAGGCGGCTGTGCGCCAAAGCCTAAAAAGCTTAACCCGGCCTCCAGCAATATAGCCGAAGCAAAGTTAGATGAAGCCAATACCAGCACTGGTCCGGCTATATTGGGCAAAATATGCCTGCTGATAATACGCCGGTTATTGAAGCCCAATGATCGTGCAGCTTCAATATACTCCACCTGTTTTAAACTCATTACCTGCCCGCGTACAAGCCGTGCAACCTCAACCCACATAGATAGCCCCACTGCGATAAATATTTGCCACAGCCCTTTGCCAAGCGCGAAAGAGATAGCAATAACCAAAAGCAGGGCAGGCAGCGCCCAAAGGATATTCATTAACCAGCTTAATGCGGCGTCAATCCACCCGCCAAAATAACCGGCCATGGCACCTATAGTAACACCCAAAAGCATACTGATGATAACCGACATTAAACCTACCGCCAAAGAAATGCGCGTGCCCAGTATAAGCCTGCTCAATAAATCACGACCGTAAATATCTGTACCGAGCCAATAAGTTTTATGGATAATGGCCCAACTTTCAGGTGTAGGTGTTTTATAAGCTTTTCTCTCAGGTTTATCTTCGGCGCCGATGTATTCATCAACATAGATAGAATCTTTACCAACTTGATAGCCGGTGATAGGAATATCCCTGTAAAATGAAGGTTGACCAAAAAGCATTTTGGCAAAGATGTTTACTGTATCAACAGGTTCTCCTTTTGGCAGGCGAACCATCATAAAGGTTGATCCCGGTTTTTTAATACTCAGCTGGATGGTCATGTTGTTGGCCATAGGCGTTGAGTCGGGCATAATGAGGTAGCCCAAAATGGCAACTAAAATAGTTGCCGATATAAATATAAGCCCACCCATAGCAAATTTATTTTGCTTAAATACCTTCCAGGTACGCTGTGCAGGGCTCAGATCAGTCATATTTGGCTAAATATAGTGAGTAGTTGATTAAGTATGTATCGAAAGTTTGCAGTTTTCGGTTTGCAGTTTGCAATTTTAGCCATCAAAGGGAGCTACTACTTAAGCCTGCTAACTGCTATCACTAACCAATACCATTGGTTAAGCCCTACAAACTGCCAACTGAAAACTACCTCACCATTCTGCCTTTCCAGTTATACTTGCCTTTGTTGCCTATCATTCCGATATAAACAAAATAAACCACGTATAACGGAATAGAAATAGCAATGAGCGATAATAGCTTTCGGCGCCTGAAAAAAGCTGTTACCGGGTACAGCATTACCAGTTCTAAAAAAAACATCAGCAGAAACTGAAATGCAAAAAGCTCAAAAAAGGCTTTATTAATAAAGCCTCCGAGAAGGTTCAGCAGGATAGAAACGTTAAACATCCATAGCCCAACAACCAGGGCTACAATTTTTTTATCTTTATATTTTACTGATTTTGATGCCCAGCGGCGGCGTTGCTGCAAGAACTCGCTGATGTTAGGCTTGGCATGCGTAAAAACAACAGCATCATAAAGCTTTAAAAAGCCAATTTTGCCGGGGAAACGTTCTGCCACTTTTTGCAACAGCAATTCATCATCGCCCGAGGCCAGATCATCAATACCTTTAAAGCCACCTACCTGGTAAAATACATCCTTGCGGTACGCCAGGTTAGCACCGTTGCAGGTTGATGCGTGCCCGTTGCCAATAAATGCGGCACCAGTTGCAATAAGCGAGTAAAATTCCAGGCTTTGCATCCGCTCAAACAATGATTTTTCCTCAAAATAACTCACCGGCGACGAGATCATTACCGGGTTGTGCAGCTCAAAATAGCCCACAACGGTCGACAGCCATTTATTACCCATACGACAATCAGCATCGGTGGCAACCATCAACTCGCCGGTTGAGAGATTGATTGCTTCGGCAATCGCTTTTTTCTTGTAAGAGTTTAAAGGCTTGTCTTCATTAAGTTTTAAAAGTTTTATGCCCCTATCGGCATAGCTGCTGATGATCTGCGAGGTGCGGTCCGTTGAGTGATCATCAACAATAATTATTTCGGTAAGATGCTTGGGGTAATCCTGCGCTAAAATATCTTCTATGGTTAGATGGATCTTTTCTTCTTCGTTACGGGCGGCAATTAATACGGTTACTTTGGTGGTAAACCCCGATAATTTAACCTGTGGTTGTTTAATGGCGTGCCATCCTTTAATTACGAACACACAAACAGCAACGAACAGCACTGTTAGCAAAAGAGATATGGTACTAAGAATTGCGATCAAAGAATTTTAATTTAAATACGAAAACAGAGCCTAAAATAGCAGGAATAATCAGGTTAATGATATAAATGAGCGAAATGGCTACAATAACGGCAATATGCTGATCGGTTACGTAGCTGAATAGTTTATCGGCGGTAATACTTCTAACACCAATATCAAGCAGATCTAATGATGGAATGGCCGACTGAATGAAAAAGAAAACAAACATCAACAGGGCCATCTGCAATAGCGGAATCTCGGGGATCAGCAGGTGTATAATCAGGTAATACTGAAAAGTAAAAACAAAAAAGCGGCCCAAACAAAACCACATAATGTTTAAAAGCTCGGCAGCTTTGTATTTACCCATTATATCAAAAAAACGATGGTATTTTTTTAGGAATTTAATGCGATTAAGCAACGATACCATCCATTTAATATTAAAATAAAAAGTAAGCATTATGGCCATAAACCCCGCTGCAACAACAAAAATGCACAACAGCAACCACTCAGGAGGGTGAAGAAAGGTAGCAACAAACCATACTATAGCAATTGCACCCAAAACATTGGTAATAACATTTTGCCCAAAGGAGCCTACTGCCATAGCAAACACACCGTGGATACGCTTGCGATTGGGTAAAAACATTACACGGCCACCATATTCGCCTAAACGGTTGGGTGTAAAAATGGCCCAGGTTAGTCCGCAAAAAACAGATTCAATAGCCCGCCATACCGATATTGGCGACAGTTTACGTGTTAAGTACCACCATTTTAACGACTCCAGCACCCAATTTACAATCATTAATAGCACTACCAGTGCCATGGTAATTAAGACCTTGTTATAGGTAATGTGCGATACCAGTTTGCCGAATTTATATAGGTTATCATCGTTTTTTAAGATACGATGATAAATAAACATAAACGCCAACACCAATATGCCAAATTTTAGCAGGTACGATAAGAGTTTTTTAGCTCGGGCAGTCAAAGGCGGAAAATTTGTGTAATGTTACGAATTGGAGTTGATAGTTCATGGATCATAGTTCATAGTGTTGGTTGTAATCACTTAGCGAAGCCAACCATCTTTTCTACCATGAACTATGAACCATCAACTATAAACCAGCTTACTTCAAACGCGGTTTCAAAAATTCAATAGTGAACGCGTAAGCATCTTTTGTAGCCTGGCTATTATAAATTGGGTTGCTTGGGTTGGCAAAGCCATGGTCGGCATCGTATTGATGTACGTAAAGTTTTTTGCCGGCTGTTTTCATATCGTCTTCAAATTTGGCAACTACTTTGGGGTTTATCCATTGGTCTTTATTGGCAAAGTTTCCCAGCACATCAGCATGTAAGGTTTTTAAACGGTTTACATCCTGCTCGGGCATGCCATAATACATTACACAACCAACTGCCTGTTTGCCGGCCAGCAGGGTAGTTTGTAAGCTCCAGCCACCACCAAAGCACCAGCCGATGGTAGCAATGTGTGCCTTAGGGCCTGCATAGGCAATAGCGCCGTTGATGATAGCTTTTGCACGATCATCAGTTACGCCCTGCATGTATTTGCCTGCATCTTCGCGGGTAGTGGCAACTTTACCATCGTAAAGGTCAAGGTCTATCACGTTTACATTCCCCAGGTCGTTATAAATTTGTTCCGACTCTTTTTTTACCCAGTCGTTTAGGCCCCACCATTCATGTATAACTAAAAGGTAATTGTTGGTTGGGTTTTTTGCCTTCAGCTCATAAGCATTTGCATCTTTACCATCAGCGGTCTTGTAGGTGATGGCTTTGCCGATACTGCTTTGAAAGTGCATTTTTAAGGGCGTTTTGTGCGACATCCGGAAATCTTTATTGGAAGCAAGCATTGCAAATTGTTGCGTTGCCGAAGGCTTGGCGCAGCAGGCCATTTTGCTTTGGCTGAAAGCAAATACAGCACAAAAAACAAATAGAGATAGTAGTAAAAGCTTTTTCATGATATTTAATTATTTAGATTGATTTTCTACGGCGTTTTTACAAATGTTTGAACAACCAATATTAAGGTTATTTTGTTTCAAAATTTGTCACAGCTGGGTTAATAATGATTGGTCCTTTTATCTGAACCGGGATTAAGCAGATTTTAGCGATTTATTGGATTGATCCTGAAAAACTATTAAATCCAAAATCATTTATAAATTTATAAAATGAAACCTGAATTTATCACTTATCAAAAATTTAACGATGTTGCATTGGCCAATGCGCTGGCCGAACAACTGGAAGCGCATGGTGTGGCTTATCGTGTTGAAGAAGAATCATTAACATTTAATCCATCATTTGCTTTAAATGACCAGCTTTCGAAAGAATATGCTATAAAAATAAAAAGTGAAGACTTTGAAAAGGTAACTAAACTTTTAGCGGAAGATGAGACCGGCAATACCGAAAATGTAGACAAGAATTATTACCTGTTTACTTTTACCGATGACGAACTTATGGAAGTAATTACAAAGGCAGATGAGTGGAGCGCGTTTGATTTTGTGCTTGCGCGTAAAATACTTGCCGAAAAAGGAGTAATGGTAAAAGAAGAGGATGTTGCCAAAGCTAAAAGTGAACGGATTGAAGAATTAAAAGCACCCGACGTTCCGCAAACCGGATGGATAATTATTGGGTATCTATTTGCTTTTTTAGGAGGAATATTGGGGCTTTTTATCGGCTGGCACCTTTCAACTTATAAAAAAACGCTACCCGATGGAGAACGTGTTTATGAATACAGTGAACATGATAAACGACAGGGCCGAATAATATTTTATATATCTATTGTGATGACGATGATATGGCTGATTTTGAGATTGATACCTATATTTAGAAATAATTACTAATCGGCGATAGAAAGATTTGCGAAGTTTTTAAAACTTCGCAAATCTGAATAGTCCAACGTCAATGCTTCAAAACTTACTGTCTTTACTGACTTTCAGACTTTTCCGACTTTCGGACTTCTCCCAACTTACCCTAAAATCTCCTTAATATCATCCATCGACAGCGACTTAATAAAGCTATCCTCGGTAGTGATCAATGCGCGTGCTACGCTAAGCTTGCGTTGTTGCAGGGCCAGGATTTTTTCCTCAACCGAATCTTTAGTGATGAATTTATAGATAAATACATTTTTAGTTTGGCCGATGCGGTGTGTGCGGTCAATGGCCTGCTGCTCAACGGCTGGGTTCCACCATGGGTCAAGGATGAAAACGTAATCAGCTTCGGTAAGGTTAAGGCCCACGCCGCCTGCTTTTATCGATATTAAAAATACCCTTGTCTTTTCATCTTCCTGAAACTGTTTTACCACATCGCCGCGATTTTGCGTGCTGCCGTCCAAATACACGTAGGGGATGTTCTCTGTATCAAAATGCCCGCGGTAAATATTCAGTTGTTTAACAAACTGCGAGAAAATGAGCACTTTATGTCCACCATCAAGCACGTTTGAAAGGGTGTGGATCACATTCTCAAATTTGCCTGAATCGCCTTCATATTCACTATCAATCATTATGGGGTGATTGGCAATCTGGCGCAGTTTAATCAATCCCTGCAACACCTGGATCTGTTTTTTAGCAAACGTGCCATCTTCCAGACTTTTCAACAACTCGTTACGATATTCGGATTTTACTTTTTCATAAACAGCCGATTGTTCCTCGCTCATCTCGCAATATAAAAGTGTCTCGGTTTTTGGCGGAAGCTCGGTTGCTACTTGTTCTTTGGTACGGCGTAAAACAAAAGGTTTTATGAGTGCCTGTAGTTTGCGGGCTTTGTCCTCGTCCTTTTTCTTTTCAATTGGCGTCACAAATTCATTTTGGAAAAACTGCTGCGTGCCCAATAACCCCGGGTTTATGAATGACATCTGTGTCCACAAATCATTAACCGAGTTTTCAACAGGCGTACCGCTCAATATCAGTTTAAACCTTGCTTTTAGCTGCTTAACCGCCATAAACGATTTTGAAGATGGGTTTTTGATGTTCTGACTTTCGTCCAATATCACATAATCAAAAAGGTAGGTTTTAAATAGTTCAATATCAATGCGACTGATGCCATAGGTAGTAATCACCACATCATAATTAGCAAAAACCTCTGCCGATTTATAACGCATGGCTCCGGTATGTACCATCAGCCTTAACTGTGGTGCAAACTTTTTAGCCTCGTTAAGCCAGTTATAGATTAGTGACGTAGGCATAATAACCAGCGAGGTACTTTTGCCGCCAGCTGCTTCTGTATCTTCTTTATGTTTTTGCAGCAGGGCCAGGGTTTGTATGGTTTTACCCAAACCCATATCATCGGCAAGGCAGCCACCAAAGTGGTATTGCTTTAAAAAATGGAACCAGTTGTAGCCAGCCTTTTGGTAAGGACGTAAGCTACCTTCAAAGTTCTGCGGCATGGCAATATCTTCCAGTTCCTCAAAATTACTCAGTTTTTGCAATTTGCGGTTCATGCTCACGTGGGCCATTTCGCCCTCGGCTAAATCATTCACCAGGCCTAAATGGTGCTTGCGTAATTTTAACTGGTTACCGCCCTCGGTAAAATGTAACAGGTTAACAAATTGCGAAAACCATTTTTCGGGGATCACCGCAATCTCGCCTGACGGTAATACAAATTCTTTTTTATGATTTAGGATATGATTTTTGAGCTGGATAAAAGGAATACGATACGATCCGAAGTAAACGAAAGCGTTAATATCAAACCAGTCGTTATTTTCGCTGATCTCCAGGTCAATCTTACTATTTCCAAATACATAACGTTTTTGGCCGGGATTTGCCGGTTGTTCAATTTCAAAACCCTCCGCGGTAAGCTGATCGAAGTGCTGGTTTATCCACTCAAAAACAGAAAAAGAGCGGTCTGCATCGTCGTCAGCCATGTCAACCTCAAGGTTTTTAAACAGGGATGATGCTGTTTTTAGCCCCAATGACTCTAATAGGGTGAATTTGTTTTTCTCCCACACAACAGACCGCTTAATGCGGTGAAAGGTGTAATTATCACCCTCACGCTCCATCCTTACCGAAACTTGCCTTTCGTCGCCGTAAGAAAACGTGTAGCCTGCGTATTTAAAGAAAAGCTGTATCTGTGAGGTGCCGCCTTCAATATAAATAGGTTTTAAAACAGGTCTGGCATCGTACTTTTCGGTATTAATAACAAATCCCTCAGCATAAACACTGTGCTTTTCAATCAACGGCGCCACAAATTTCTCGAAGTATGATTGTTCAGAAGAGCGCGGGATAGCGATGTATCTTTTGTTGAGGAATGGAACCAGCTTTTTGCCCTCAATTTCTTTTTCGAAATAATACAGGGTATCATCAAGCAGCATCCACGCCGGGTGATTGCAAATTACCTCAGCATTTTTAAACATAAACTCAATACGCATGCCCTGGTATTTGATGGTAGGAAAATACCTGATCTCCTCCGCATCGCGCCTGAAATGGAATAATACCGATGCCGGTTCCGTAGCTATCTGTAGTTTGCGCTCAGCGGGATAACCTTCCTTACTCATCAGGTAAAGCTGCTTGTTCGAGAGCAGGTTTAATGCCTCGGCTATGCGCTTTTCCATTTTGGGCCTTATGGTATCAAAAAACTGCTCGTTAAAAATCTTGGCGAAAAACTCAAAAGGGCGGATTGGCTTTTTGTGATATTTTTTGATGATGTGCGCCTGCTCCAATTCTTCCAGAATTTTAACCAGTTTAAGGTCGGTATCGTCAATATAATTGGCAAATTCTTGCGCCGTGTTTGAAAACAAACGTTGGTGGGTAAGGGAGAATTCTCCGTTTTGATTTAATTGAACTACGTGAGGCTCAATAACGTACGACAAGTACTCATGACGGGCAATGGCATAAATTATCTGGCAGGGTTTGGTAGAGTCGACGCGTAGCATACTTCTTATAAAAAAATTAATAGAAGCTACATCAACAAAAAATTCAAACGTAATCAGAATTTGTATGAACTGGAAATGTTTTCTGTTAAATAATTGTTAACACTTGGCTTGTGGTTGATGGTTCATAGTAGTTTAATGGGCATGGGATTACCGTGGAGATTGAAGACAACGTTCTGAACCCGTAGAGACGCAATGCGTTGCGTCTCTACAATTTTATTCAATCAACATTAATCTCTCCTTCATACACCTTCACTGCCGGGCCTTCTAAAAAAATATCTTTAAAAGTATGCCCGTCATAATCAAAACGGATGTTGAGGTTGCCGCCTAAAACTTTTATTGGGGTGGTAATATGGCCGCTTTGGTTTTTGTGTTTGGCCATGGCCAGGGCTACAGCTGTTACGCCGGTACCGCAGGCATAAGTTTCGTCTTCTACGCCGCGCTCAAAGGTGCGTACAAAATAGCCGTCATTTTCGGGCTCAACAAAGTTTACGTTGATGCCTTTTGCTTTGTAGGTATCGTTATTACGGATGCTGTATCCATCAGTATAAACATCTTTTTCTTTAAGGCCGTCAACCAATGTTACATAGTGGGGCGAGCCTGTATTTAAT
>OLKV01000006.1_pt1 | contig 9226 bp, 7 predicted proteins | sample 1604391 | NCBI WGS metagenome assembly OLKV01 (sample SAMEA104055711, study PRJEB20765) | soil metagenome | isolation source: soil | reverse complement strand
GCATGTAGCGTACCGATGGCACGCCAAACCATTTTGCATTAATGTTTTCTCCCGACCTTTTGCGCCGATGGCGCATCTTTTGTCATTTCACCTACAGAGTCCCACGGGATTTTATAACTCGCAATTACAAGGTTTTGTAGTTTTAGATAGCAATCTATGCAATCTTTTTCTTCAATGTAATAACCGTAATCTCCGGCCAAATACCCAAACGGCCCGAGAATGCTAAAAAGCCAAATCCCCGGTTTACGTATAGGTAACGATCTTTTTCGTTCACCAAACCGGCCCAATCAAGGTAGCGGTATTGCACAGGGCTCCAACGGAAACCAGCTACTTCAACGCCAAACTGCGCGCCATGGGTATGGCCCGAAAGTGTTAGATGAATGTTCGCAGGGTTGTATCTTACTTTTTCTTCCCAGTGGGTAGGGTCATGTGATAGCAGTATTTTGAATGCATCTTTATCAACGCCCTTCAACGCTTTGTCCAGATCGCCTATCTGGATAAAGCCGTGCCCCCAATTTTGTACGCCTATCAGTGAAATTTTCTGGCCATTTTTTTCAAGTATCACATTTTCATCAAGCAGCAAACGGTAGCCAAGCTCTTTATGGTGTTGTTTAAGTTTATCAAGGTTGGCGGCTTTTTCGGCTTCGCTGTCCCATTCAATATAATCACCATAGTCGTGATTGCCCAATATGGAGAATTGCCCGTAAGGCGCTTTAATCTGGCCGAAATTATTGATGTAAGGTTCAATTTCCCAGGCGGCATTGTTTACTAAATCGCCGGTAAAAACAAAGAGGTCGCTTTTTTGCGCTTTGGCCAAATCAATACCCCGCTGCATGGCTTCGGTATTATCAAAACTTCCAGAGTGTATGTCAGAAAGCTGGGTGATGGTAAAACAGTCAAATGCGTCGGGCAGGTCATCATAATAAATGGTTTTACGATGCACTTTATAATCGTATTTGCCTTTAAACATGGCATAAAAGAAACCGGCGAACGGAACGGCGGCAACCAGTATAGCGGCTTCGCTTATAAATTTGCGTCGTGCTGGGAAAAACGGATCAATAACCTTGCCTTCGGGTTTGGTTACATTGTTTACTATGCCATAAAAGAAACGGCCTATATCGCCCAAAAACAAAATGAGCACAAAAAATATCTTGGTAACAAAAAATGTGATAAATAAACTTAATACCCACTCATGAAAAGGTGCCATACCTTTTGCGGTACTAAAACTACCAAAACCGAGAATGAAAACAACGGTTACACCCACTGAAACAAATAAGTATCCAAAGTTTACCAGTTGACGCAAGCGTGCCGAATGCCAATCATTAGTAAACGTTCTTATCCCGTTAAAAACGTACCAGTCTAACAGCAGACTAATAGCCGCAATAATTAAAAATACCCTTAAAATGCCTGTTCTATGCATGGTAATAAATTAAAAGCCTGCAATATAGAAAAGGAAAGGTAATTAGACAGTAAAATTTGAGGAATGCAAAAGTTAAGTCCTGATGCAATTACACTATTGCCCTAAACTTAATCCACCATCAACTGCAATAACCTGCCCGGTTATGTAGGTGTTTTCAATAAAGGTTAATATCATTTTCGCAACATCTTCCGGTTCACCAATTCTGCCTGCCGGGATTATTTTTTTATATTGATCAAAGGTTTCTTCCTTTTTCTCTGGAGGCATAAAATCCCACCATGTTGTATTTATAACTCCGGGAGCAACGGCATTTACTCTTAACGGCTTTAATTCTTTTGCAAGCGTGGGTATCATAATTTCCAATGCGCCGTTTATAGCGCCTAATCCTGCGGTGCCGGTTGCTTTTGATTGCGCACTAATAGATGTAATAAAAGTTATACTGCCGTTAACTGCAATATGAGGCAATGCCGCTTGAGCAGCTTGCAACTGAGGGAAAAATTTTCCGTCAAAACCCTTTCGCAGATCTTCCAAATCTAACTCCCGGAAAAGTCCGATACCCTTCCCGCCGCTAAGGGCAACCACAAGGTGATCAAAAGGTCCAATTTCTGACATTGCCTGCTTAAGTGCTTCGGCATCCGTAGCATCAACACATTTGCCATCGCTGTTTGGCCCGATTTGTTTTAGCGCTTCGCCAAGTTTTTCAGGATCTCTGCCTAAAATAATTACTTTGTAGTTTCTTTTAGATAATGTCTTTGCCGTTGCAAGACCCATTCCGGATGTGCCACCCGCTATTACCACTTTTTCCATGTATTAATAATGTTTTAAATTGCTTTTATAGGATTTGATTAAACATTGCAATTTAAAAAAGTGGAAGTAATTGAAAGGTAAAATTTGAACGGAGTTTACCTCACCGCCATCTCCCTATTATACTTATTCCTGTAATTCACCGGCGATAGCCCTGTTATTTTCTTAAACATTGTACGGAAGGCTTTGCTATCCGAATATCCAACCGAATACATTACCTCGTTTACATTTTCGCGGCTCGATTCGAGGCTTTTTTTTGCAGCCTCTATTTTTACCCTTTGCAGGTATTCAACCGGGGTATTGGCGGTGGCTTTCTTGAAACGTCGCTCAAAATTACGGCGGCTAATGGCAAACATTCCCGAAAGCTGCTCAACAGATACCTTACTGTTTACATTATTCTCCATAAAAAGCTGTGCTTTTCTGATCTGCTCATCCTCATGTTCCTTTTGCCCGATGAATATGGCAAAAGGTGATTGGCTTTTGCGTTCAATTTCAATCTCCAACACTTTTGAACAATAAACGGCCATATCACGACCGCAAAATTTTTCGACGAGATACATCATCAGGTTTAAGAATGAGTAAGCACCACCGCTGGAGTAGATACCCATTTCGTCAGTGATGATTTTTTCGGCCTGCAATTTTACATCGGGGAAAGCCTGCCTGAAAGCCTCAGCTGCCATCCAATGTGTTGAACACTTTTTGCCCTTCAATAATCCGGTTGATGCCAGCAAAAAAGCACCGGTACAAAGACTGGCAACCTCGGCACCCAGTTTATATTGTTCAGTTATCCACGGAATGTAAGCCTGGTTTAATTTTAGGCTGATAGACAGATCTCCCTGGAATGCTGGGATTATAATCAGGTCCGTTTTAGGTACATCGGCTAACAATACCTCTGGTCGCATTACGAAAAGACCGTCATACAAAGACGTTTCTTTACTAAGTCCCACCAGCTGGATTTTGAACGCAGGCCTTTTGCCTTCACGGGTTAAAGCACCATTTGCAGTAGAAAATACTTTGAAAGCACCTATTACACTACTGAGTATGCAATGTCCCTGCGGTACAAGTATGGATACATGTTTCATAATTGAATGGTTTACTGTCTGAACCGGGATTTAGCGATTTTACAGATTTAAAGGATTCCCGGCGTAATCGTAGAAATCACTTAAATCCTTCCATCCCAGTTCAGACAATCAAAACTACAACAATCAATTGTCGCAATCAACCCCTGTGGTTGTCGTATTCACACGCTATCTGTGATGTTAAATGTTTGTAAATTTGATATATAAACCAATAAAACTTAAAATTATGGATTCCACAGTAAACATTTTAAACTGGTTTGAAATACCGGCAACAAATATAGCCAGGGCGATAAAATTTTATGGGGACGTTTTTTCTATTAAACTGGAAGAAACCCAAATGATGGAGATGAAAATGGCCTTTTTTCCTTTTGAAATGAATGGAAAAGTATCAGGTGCATTGGTGCAGGGGCCATATCACAAACCAAGTACCGAAGGTGTTAACATATACCTTAACGCCAATCCCGATCTTACCGATGCCTTAGGGAAAATTGAAGCGGCCGGCGGACAAATAACCATGCCCAAAACAATGATCAGCGGTGATGTGGGTTATATGGCTTCTTTTATTGACACCGAAGGTAATCGCATATCCCTGCATTCAAACAGTTAGGCTATTTTGCTATCCATGTATTATCCTGCTTGTTAACGTCAGCATCGTAACCGGTACCTAACACCAGTTTTTGAACGCCGCTTTTTGCTGTAAACGTGAGTAAAGTAGTCTTGTTTCCATCTTTCCAGCAGGCTACGCTTTGGTGGATTAACTGTGTAGTACCATCATCGTAAAAAATGGTAAGGTCAACAGGGATTGGTTTTGTGCCGGTGTTGGTAATAGTTACGTTGTATTCACCATTCTCAACAATTACTTTGCTGATAGTTAAATCAGGAACACCGGTATCAAAAAACCAGCTTTTCCAAAACCAGTTTAAGTTGGTGCCCGTTGCCGTATTAATACAGTTAAAAAAATCATAAGGCATAGGATGCTTGCCATGCCATTTTTCAATGTAGTAATGTATGGCTTTGGTAAACAGTTCATCGCCCAGCATATCCTTTAAATAAAGATAGCCTAATGCCGGTTTCGGGTAGGAGTTGGTCATATAGGCAATACCATCTAACTGGGTGCTTAAAGTAACTATAGCAGGGTCTTCCTCTTTCCCTGCGTTGTTTTCATAATCATTTATGGCAAACAGGTCGGTGATTTTATGATCAATTATAGGGCTAATCACCCATTCGCCGATGGTTGCCCAGCCTTCATCCATCCAGGCATATTTGGTTTCGTTAACGCCCATGTAGAAAGGAAACATGGAATGAAAAATTTCGTGATCAGTTAGCTCAATATCATCCTCAGCTTTTTCGTAAGGCGCGTCATTAACCATCATTGGGTATTCCATTTGGTCTAATCCATCAAATACAGTTTCATGTGCAAAAGGGTAGGGCCATTTAGGGAATACGTAGCTCATGGCCTCTACCGTTTTACGGGCGTAATTAATCACCTCGAAATAGCTCTTATGGTCTGGGTTAAAAACAGCATCAACCCTCGTTCGTCTGTGTGTTTTTGGATCGACCACCAAACTGGTTGATTTCCACAAATAATGGTTGCTTATTGCAACTGCAAGGTCGGTAACGCTATCAGCTTCAAATTTCCAGGTGTTGGCTGTTTTATTTTGGGTGATGTTTCCAGCTTTAATATCATCTTCGGTAATAATATTGGTTATCTTGTCGTTTAATGCCGCGTCTCTTAATCGGGTGGCAAATTTATCGGTATAAACCTGGCCCGCATTTTTTAGATTACCCGTGGCCCAAACTTCGTAATCGCCAGGTACCGTTATTTCGGCATTAAAATGACTAAAATCATTGTAAAACTCCTGTATGCCCTGGTAACTGTGACGGTTCCAGCCATCTATATCATCATAAACAGCAACCCGCGGAAAAAAGTAAGCAATAAAGAAAGCGCCGCTATCCACCTGCCCGGTACGGATATGTGATGTTTTGTTTAAGATGTAGGAGTAAGAAATATCAAAATGTATAGATCGTTTTGGCGCCAGGCCAGTTATTTTTACCACCATGTTTGTGCCGTCGATGGTCCACTTAGTTTGATCCTGGTTTTGTTTGTTTATACTTAACTGTTGTATCTGAACACCCTCGCCAATGTCTTCGCTGCTTACCGGCATATTGCGGATTGAGCCTTTTTTATATAGATTGGGATAAAGTTTAAAATCAATTTCAGTTAGGGTATCAGGGCTGTTGTTAATATAATTAATAGCTACCGTGCCATTTAAAAGCCTTGTTTGAGGGTTAAAGTTTATCTTGATAATATAGGCAGCGCCATTTTGCCAGTAGTTTTTACCCGGAGCGCCATCAGTTGTCCGCGTGCCGTTGGTATAAGTTGCCTGTAAGTTTACCGGAACGGATAGGGTAGTTTGGCCAATGCAATTAGTGCCTGCCAGCAATACTAATAGTAAGGTAAGGTTGTAAAAAGTCTTCATAGGTTGGCAGTTAATAATTTGTAACTATTTGTTTGCTTTTAATGAAGAAAAAAAATACAAACTTGTTTGCAAATTATTGATAAATATTTACGCAACGTACTGACTATCAAAAAGCATCATCACTGAACAACGATCAAATCAGGAATTCTGTTATTACCAGCCGCCTTTAAAGCCCTCTTTCAAAGCTGCATCATAATTTTCAAGATCAAACGAGTAAAGATAAGGTGCTTTATGGGCGCCACCTTTACGGGGCTGTTCCATACGGTTTAATATGCCGAAACCCAACATACGGCGCTGAAAATTTCTGCGGTCAAGCTTTTTGTCCAATATTGTTTCGTAAAGCTTTTGCAATTCGGGCATGGTAAACTCTTTCGGCATCAGGTTATAGCCAATAGGCTGATAATTTAACTGAAGACGCATGGCATCCAATGCAGTTTTTAATATCAGCGAATGATCGAGCTTTAAAACGGGCAGGTCATTAAGATCACGCCACGTACAGGCTGTTGCAAATGTGTCGGGGGTAGGGTTGGTCTCACAAAAATCAACCAATGCATAATAGCCTATGGTTAAAAAACGATCCATAAACCAGTTTTCTTCAGCAGGTAACATATCTTTATACATATCAAAATGCTCCTTCGAACGTTCGGGATCGCCAAAAACATGAAACTGTTGTAAAAATATTTCTGCAAGGCCCGTCCTTTCTTTTAGAATACGGTTAGCGGCCATTTCAATAGGTTCGTTTTTAAACAAAAAGCCACCGGGCAAGTACCAATCACTTGAATTTTTAGCTTCTAAAAGCAGCACCTTCATTAATCCTTCGTGGAATCCAAAAACCACGCAGTCAATAGAAATATGAGCGAGGTAGTTTTCGCGGGCTTCCTCACAAAAGTCAATAAGTTCTTTTTTGGTTAACATTTGTGCTATTCTACAAAAAATACTTTGATTATTTAAATTATAATATTACAATTGTGTTCGTAATACACTATGATTTTTATAATCAACACCAATTGTAATACTTTATAACACCTAAAAATAATAGACAACAAATAAGTGGTTACTCCTGTTTGTTGCATTTATATAGCTATTAAATTAATATAATCAATCTTAAAATGAGTAAATATCTATCTGTCTCTAAGGCTTTATTGTTAATTGTTTTAGTGTCAGCATTTTTAAAAGCTTCGGCTCAATCAAAGAGCGACGATGCTAAAATGAACGCATTTGTTACCAATTTAATGGGAAAAATGACGTTAGACGAAAAAATAGGGCAACTAAACCTGGTTACCATGGGCCGTGCTATAACAGGTTCTGTAGTTAACAATGGGGTAGAGGATAGAATAAAGAAAGGCGAGATCGGCGGTGTATTTGGTGTATACGGAACTGAGTATGTTTCGAAAATACAGGATCTGGCCGTTAAAGAATCTCGCTTGCACATTCCATTAATATTTGGTTTGGATGTTATACATGGACACCGTACAATTTTTCCTATTCCTTTAGGTATTTCGGCTACATGGGATATGGCTTTGATCCAGGAGTCAGCACACATTGCAGCTAAAGAGGCAACAGCCGAAGGTTTAAACTGGGTGTTTTCGCCAATGGTTGATATTGCCCGCGACCCACGCTGGGGACGGATCTCAGAAGGATCAGGCGAAGACCCATGGTACGGCTCGCAAGTTGCTAAAGCAATGGTAAAAGGCTACCAGGGCAGCAACATGAGAGATGGCGACGCTGTAATGGCTTGCGTAAAGCATTTCGCCTTATACGGTGGTGCCGAAGCTGGTCGTGAATATAATACGGTTGATATGAGCCTTATAAAAATGTACCAGGATTATATGCCGCCATACAAAGCAGCACTTGATGCAGGTGCAGGCAGCTTTATGAGTTCATTTAATACTATTAATGGCATGCCTGCAACAGTTAACAAATGGTTGCTTACAGATTTGTTGCGTAAACAATGGGGTTTTAAAGGATTTGTAGTTTCTGATTATACTGCGCTAAACGAAGTAACAAATCATGGGCTTGGTGACCTGCAAACTGTTTCATTATTAGCATTAAAAGCAGGGTTAGATATGGATATGGTTGGCGAAGGCTTTTTAACTACGCTTAAAAAATCGTTGCAAGAAGGAAAAATTACCCAGCAGGAAATCGATATTGCCTGTCGCCGTGTATTAGAAGCTAAATATAAACTGGGCTTATTTGATAATCCGAACAAATCAATTAATCCTGATAGAGAAAAACAGGATGTGTTAACGGACGACAACCGCAAGTTTGCAAGACAAATTGCAGAACACTCGTTTGTGTTGTTAAAAAACCAAGATCAAACCCTGCCACTTAAAAAATCAGGTACAATAGCTTTGGTTGGCCCGCTGGCCGATAATCATTCAGAAATGCTGGGTACATGGGTAATTGCAGGTGATCCCGCAAAATCAGTGAGTGTAATGGAGGGCGTAAAAAATGTAGTTGGCAGCAATGCTAACATATTATATGCACGCGGCGCTAATATTACCGACGACTCATTGTTAGGCGCACGTGCCTTCCCTTTTGGCTTAAACCAAATGAAAGATAAACGTTCGCCGCAAGAAATGATAGACGAGGCTGTTGAAACCGCAAAAAAAGCGGATGTTATCGTAGCAGTTGTTGGGGAATCGGCAAATATGTCGGGCGAGTCGTCAAGCAGATCAGATATCAATATCCCCGAAAATCAGGAAGAATTGCTTAAGGCACTTTCAAAAACCGGTAAACCATTAGTTGTTGTATTGTTTAATGGCAGGCCGCTTACTTTAACCTGGGAAAATGAGCACGCTACCGCTATATTAGATGCATGGGCCCCCGGCACCGAAGCCGGTAATGCTATTGCCGATGTGCTTTTTGGCAATTACAACCCGGCTGGAAAAATTACTGCAACATTTCCGCGTAGCGTAGGGCAGATACCTATATATTATAACCATAAAAACACAGGCAGGCCATTCAGCGGCAAAGGCCCAGCAAAATTCAAGTCAGATTATCTGGATATTTCTAATGATCCGCTTTATCCTTTCGGATACGGTTTAAGTTATACTACCTTTAATTATAGCGACGTAAAACTTAATAAAACAGAGTTTAAAGGAAACGAAACATTAAAAGCAACCGTTACCGTAACCAATACCGGTAAATATGCAGGCGAAGAGGTGGTTCAATTATATATCAGCGATCCGGTTGCCAGCATAAGCCGCTCGGTAAAAGAGTTGAAAAACTATCAGAAAATAAATTTACAACCCGGCGAGAGCAAAGAAGTTACGTTTGATGTTACCACAGATGATCTTAAATTTTACAACAATAACCTTGTTTACGACTGGGAGCCTGGACAATTTATTGTACAAATAGGCACTAACTCAAGCGATGTACACGCTGCATCTGTTGAATGGAGTAAATAGGTATAATACTATTATATAAAAAAGAGCGGGCTGGTT
>OLKV01000201.1_pt1 | contig 9736 bp, 11 predicted proteins | sample 1604391 | NCBI WGS metagenome assembly OLKV01 (sample SAMEA104055711, study PRJEB20765) | soil metagenome | isolation source: soil | reverse complement strand
TGACCATCTTCTACCTTTTTCAGCCATTGGGTCAATGGTTGTCCATCTCCCAATAACAGGATCGTAGAAACGCGCGCCATAATCGCACTACGCTAACTCTTCCTGTAATTTTTTTTATTATAAAGATAATTTATTTTCAACTAAAGACTTCAAACTAAGAACTACAGACTTCCAAACTACTGCTTCACAGTGCGTTCGCTCAACTGGCGCAGTACTTCATCATTAAACTCGCGTTCGCTTTTGTATAGTTCGCTTACTTTTTCGGGGGGGAGTACTTTTTCAAATTCTTCGCGGTAACGCTTGCGGATATCAACCAACTGCTGCTCATAGTCGAGCTCTTTATCTATCTGTTCGGTACCGTTGGGCGAGGTATTTGAATTGTTTTCGCGTTTCAAAATCCTTACAGCTGTTTGATCTTGTACATAGCGATGGTATACGGGCCAAAATGCTTTACTTTCGTCGGGGGTAAGTTTTAGTTGTCGGCTAATAAAACCCTCTTTAACCAGTTCGAGGCGCCTGCCCTGGTTTTGCCTGTAAATCCTGTTTGCCGGGATGTTGTGATTTACGGGGTGCATGTGATACTGCCCGTAACCCTTGTAGCCAAGGGCTATCATAAACAACATACATAAAACAGGCTTTATAAATTTCATTATTATGGTATACTATTGCAGGCTGTCGCTATCACTTTGTAAAGCGTTTTTTAAACTATTATCATCAACAGCCACATCATCAGTTGTTACGGTTTGCTGTGTATCGCCTGCATCAACATTTAACTGTAAATAAGCTTTAATATCATCAACCGGCACAGCAGACAGCTGCTTGTGTAAAAACGAGTTTTGATGCTCGTTAACCGGGTTTGTTAATTCGTTAATTAATATACCGCCGCCTATTGCCATAGCAAAACAAGCTGCTGTAGCATATTTAAATGCAGTGGTAGCAAATAACCTGCGTACAATTCCTTTTTCGCGTTTAGTGCCCTGGTTAACTGTTTTATCTAAAATGTTTTTATTCAGCTTTTCAAAATAGCCTTCGGGTACGGCAAGCGCTTCGGGCTGTTCGCTTAATGCTTCTTCAATAAAAATGCGACTTTGTATTTGTTGCGTTAGATTATCAAAATAACCATTGGGCAAGGTAAAACCAGCATCTTCGGTATTTAAAGCTTCTTCAACATTTATACGGCTTTGAATATTGGCAGCCAATTGATCAAAGTAACCTGCAGGTACAGTAAATCCTGCATCTTCAGTATTTAAAGCATTTTCAATATTTATCCTGCTTTGAATATTAACCGTTAATTCATTAAAGTAATTTGGAGGTACGGTAAAACCACCTGTAACGTCTCTGTCTTTTAGGTCGTTAAGGTTTTTGTATGATAAAATACGATCGGCAAGGCTATCAAAATAACCCGCAGGCACGGTAAACGGATAATCCGGATTTACCTGTTTAAGTGCCTCAAAATCATTTATCCAATCTCTGTTTTCCATATCACGCTCCATATTCATTAACTACTATAGATAGATCAATTGTAAAAAGGTTTAAATTTTATTTAAATTAATCTTTTGATAGTAAATATGCTTCAATTTTTTTCACCGCTAAGTGGAAGGATGCCTTTAAAGCACCCACGCTTGTTCCCACTACCTGCGATATTTCTTCATATTTCATATCATCATAGTACTTCATATTAAAAACCAGCCTTTGTTTCTCGGGCAGGGTTAATATGGCTTCCTGTAATTTTTTTTGTGCTGCATCGCCGTTAAAGTAGGTTGAATCGGCCAGTGTATCAGACAAATCGTAGGCTACGTCATCAAACGATACATTGTTTTTTTGTTTCTTTTTATTGATAAAGGTAATACACTCATTGGTGGCAATACGGTACATCCACGTATAAAGCTGGGCATCGTTTCTGAAGCCTAAGAGGTTTTTCCAAACTTTTATAAATACGTCCTGTACCAGATCATCGGTATCATCATGGTCAATTACCATGTGCCGGATGTGCCAGTAAATTTTTTGCTGATATTTTTTTAGCAGCAGATTAAATGCCTCATTTCTGGTTTTTTCATCCTGAAATTTGCTTAATATCTCTGCGTCGTCAACCTCTTTTGGCATGTATTAAAATTTATGGCTAATATACCTGTAAAGTGTTTGCATGTTAATTTGCTCAACAATATCGTAAATTATATTTTGCAAGGGTGGTTAAAAATATAAAAAATTCGTCGCCGTTTTTGTCGTCCTGAGGAACGAAGGATCTTCTGCACTTGATAAGCATGCGGTTACTTTTTCGACGAAGAAGTTCCTTCGCTACGCTCAGGATGACAATTTTGCTAATTTACTGCAGCAAGTCAATCACCTGTTGCGATGAATTTTGAGTATCTACCTTGCTGATTATTTTTTCGATGTTGCCATCCGCATCAATAATAAAAGTGGTGCGGGCGGTGCCCATGTATTTTTTGCCGTACATGTTTTTTTCTACCCAAACGCCGTAGGCTTCAACGATACTTTTCTCATTGTCGGCTATCAGGGTAAAAGGCAGACTGTATTTGGTTTCGAATTTTTTGTGCGATTTTTCGTCATCGGTGCTCACCCCAATTACCTCGAAGCCTTTGCTCAGCATCGATTGGTAATTATCCCTGAAACTGCAAGCCTCGGCGGTGCAGCCGGGGGTATCATCCTTTGGATAAAAATAAAGGATCACTTTTTTGCCTTTAAAATCTGATAACGAAACGGTTTTGCCGTTTTGATCGTTCGCGGTAAAATCAGGGGCCTTATCGCCTTCTTTAAGTGCTGCCATATTATCTGTAAAAATCTGCCGTAAAGTGTGAAATGTTGTTTTTGTTATCGCTAACAGTTAAATCAAAAATATGTTTACCTGCTGCTATATCGCCATTAAAGGTATAACTTAATACTTTAGTTTTATAATCCCACTCCATTAACACCCACTTACCGTCAATTTTGCCGCTATAGGTTTTTATGCCCGATAAATTATCGCCTATCCATAAAAATATACCTTTTGCCAGCTTTAAACTGGCACCGTTTTTAATGTTGCGGGGGATAATACGGGGGCCGGTGGTGTCAATCCGTACAAAAAAATCGCCGAAGGTATGGGCCTGTGCTTTAATATAGCCATCCTGGTAAATGCCGCCTTCGCAAATGCCTTCGGTACTTTCAATTACGGCTTTATCGGCGTATTTGCCAATAGTGCTATCGGGCTTTATCCAAATATCATAGGCATCGTGTATGGGCGTATAACGGTTGTGGATGCGATGTGTGGCCGAAAAAGCGCCAGGTCTTCGGGGAAGTTCAGCATAAGTAAAATCAATATCATCGTACAAGTTGCCTGGCATAATAATCACCTTTACTTTGGCATTGCTAAACTCGTTCATTACGTTATAATGAAATAGTGTACCTGTTATTTTATTGACCGCATTTAGTTTTACGCCACTGCTTGATTTTATCTTGATAGCCAGCGTTGATGTATTGCCCGCAACATCCTTAACCACGTATTCCACCTGGTGAATGGCATCATCATTAAAATTAACCACCCCACGATTTATTGATTGCGGGTAAAGCGATATTTTGCTGCCCGGCAGGATGAAGCATTTTTGCATCCAGCGGTGGGTTTTTAAAAACTCGGGATAATCAATATAGGCGTTTATAGCATGGGTTTGGTCAAACGCAAAACGCTCAACGGCGAAGGTGTAAACGGTTTTACCATCAACCTTTAACTCAATCGAATAAATACCGTTATGATTGGGTGATACGCTGGTCATGTCATTAGCAGTAAGGCCAAAGCCAATTTCGCCGCTTAAGTTGATAATGCCGGGTTTTGTTAAATGGTAATTACCGTTTGCGCCGCTCACCTGCAAAAATTGGCGAGGTGTTTTTTCGCTGAAAGGGTTGCCATCCAGGTGATAGATTCCGATGGCGTAGATAGTAGGAGGGATTCTATCAGGAATGGTTAGCCCGAATAGTTGTGCGTTAATGGTTTCTTCGGTTTGGGTATCTCTGAGTTCAAAATGCAGGTGTGGCCCTTCGGATGCACCTGCGTTACCTGATAGGGCAATGATATCACCCTTGCAAACTGTTATTTGGTTAGGCTCGAGCTTAAAATCAGCTTCAAATGTTTGGTGCTGGTACTGATAGTCGCGAATCAGCTTGATCATAGCATCGCTAAAGCGTTCTATATGCCCGTACACGCTGGTGAATCCGTTGGGGTGGGTAATATAAATGGCGTTTCCAAAACCACCAAACTGCACGCGCAGGCGCGATACATAGCCATCAAACACAGCGTGAACAGGGTAACCTGTAGTGTTATTGGTTTTAAAATCGAGCCCCGAGTGGAAGTGATTGGCCCGCAGCTCGCCAAATGAACCGGCTGTTGAAGGCGGCAGATCAAGCGGGTAGCGGAAATAGTTTTGCGGGTACTGCCTGCTTTGAATTACCTGGGCAAAGGTGCCGGCATAAGAAATCATCAACAGAATAAGTAAAAAAGGGCTTTTTTTTATCATGTTAGGGTACTAAATTTTGTTGAATAATTATTATGTAACGTAACGGAATTAATCAAATCAGGATGAGTAACAGCAGGTGTTATACCTTTATATTTGCTCTGTTTAGTGTGCGATTGCTTCGTTCCTCGCAATGACAATACGCTTTTTTGTGTTTTTGCCCGTTAATTACTTCACTAAAAAATCAAGCATTTTAACGTCTTCCAGGTAGCCTTCCAGTCTGTCGCCAACGGTTACTTTGGCAACGCCTTGCGGGGTGCCGGTGTAAATTAAGTCGCCTTTTTTTAGGGTGATATATTTGGATACGAAAGCGATGATATACTCAAACGAAAAAAGCATAAAAGAGGTATTTCCCTGCTGCCGTGGCTGCCCGTTTACATCAAGCTTAAAATTAACATTATGCAAATCTGCAAACTGCGCTTTCGGTAAAAACTGACTTATCGGTGCCGAGCCGTCAAAGGCTTTGGCAAGCTCCCAGGGCAGGCCTTTTTCTTTATGTTTTGATTGGATATCACGGGCGGTAAAATCAACCCCTAAAGCAATTTCGTCGAAATAGTTGGAGGCGAATTTTTCGCTGATGTGTTTGCCCTCTTTACAGATTTTTAGTACCACTTCAATTTCGTGATGGATATCGTCCGAAAAGTCGGGATGATAAAAGGGTTTGTTATCTTTTAACAGGGCGGTTTCAGGTTTCATAAAAATAACCGGCACACCCGGTACGGGGTTATTTAGCTCTTTGGCATGTTCGGCATAATTACGGCCTATGGCAATTATCTTCATAATGCCCGAAATTAGGAAAATTTCAAATTTGGAGGGGTATGATTTGTTGGAATTAGGGTAAATAAGGAAAAAAAATAAAGGGTGTCATGCTGAGGCATAAGCCTGCCCTGAGTTTATCGAAGGAAAGCATGCGGGCAAAGGCCTCTGCGCGCGTCCTTCGACAGGCTCAGGATGACACTCCTTTTTTGAATGACAGAGGAGATAATCGATCTAATCTTTCGGACTTTACTGACTTTCCCGACTTGCGGACTACTTAGCATACAGCGTCTCTGACATTAACTTTATCCCATCCTGGTAAGTGGTAGGTTTAAAATCAAATGCTTTTTCAAACTTTGATGAGTCAAAAATATAATCGTGGTTGTATTGGTAATACATTTCAACTGTGCCCATTACCGTTTTGTTAAACAAACCATAAGACCATAGCAGGAACTTGTTTACAGGAAAATACTTTGGCTTAACGTTATAAATTTGGGCAGCCATTTCAATTAACTGTTTGCCGGGTAAGGCTTGTGCGGTGGGCATGTGCCAAATTTGGTTGTCGCTTTGTGGGTTTTGGCCAAGCAGGTACATACCCAGGCCCATATCGGGTATAAAGCTAAAGTTGTGCAGCTTGCTGGTATTTCCTATCCATTGCGCGGTTTGTTTTTTGGCATATTTATCAAGTACCATCATGTCAAAAAAACTGTTCATATTGTCGGTTCCATAAAAATCGGCAGCGCGGGCAATGCTGGCTTGTATGTTGCCTGCTTTGGCCTGGTCCATTAATTTATCGGCAATGTTGGCGCGTATTTCGCCTTTTTTACTGCAAGGGTTGTAGGGGGTGGCTTCGGTCATGCGGCCATCAACCAGGCCATACATATATACGTTGTCAAAAAATATTAAGCGGGCACCTGTTTCTTTGGCAAGGTTAATTACATTTTGAATAATAACGGGCCATTGTTGTTTCCAGATGGCGGCATCATAAACCAGCCCTGCACATAAATAAATTACGCTTGAGCTTTTTGAGGCTTGCAGCAGTTCGGCATAGTTTAACAAATCGGCTTTTTGCCAGCTGATGTTTTTATCGCTTGTTTGAATGGGTTTGCGGCTAACCAAACGAACCGTTTGGTTGTTTTTTGATAGTTGGTGGGTTAGTGCATTTGCTACTGCGCCGCCGGCTCCTAATATAGTGTGCATGTTTTTATCGTTTTGTTTAAGACAAATGTATGGCGGCTTTGTAAATCAAAACGTTAACAAAAGATAAGAATTTGGAATATTTCGGATGTCGGATGTTCGATTTCGGATTGACACCTGCTTTTTAGCAGCAAACTATCTTACAGGTTCCAGTATCCTTCTTCGTATGCGCGAAAGGGAAACAGGGGTAATGCCTAAAAAATGGGCAATGTAATGCTGTGGTATGCGTTGTAAAACATCGCCACCGGTGCATAATAGTTCCATGTAACGTTCTTCGGGTGTTTTAGTGACGAAAGACAGCATGCGGTCTTCGTAGCAGATGAGGTAATCTTCGGAAACCAATCTGCCAAAACGCTCCATTTTGTATGCCAGCATGGGGTTGGCATACATTTGCTGCATATTGTTGTGATTAATTGTGATGAGTGAGGTATCTTCCAATGCCTGGATATAGCCATAGGCGGGCTGCTGCGTTAAAAAACTTTTGTAGGAGCTTACAAATTCATTTTCAAAACTAAAATAACCCGTAATTTCTTCGCCGTCTTTTATGTAGTAATATCTTACCGAGCCTGATATAACAAAGCCAATGTTGTTACAAACCTTGTCGGCTTCGGCAAAATATTTTTTCTTTTTTAGTGTGACGAAATTAAGGTGCTGCGCAAAAACAATCCATTCGGCCTCATTAAATACAACGTATTTGGTTAGCTGTTCTCTGAAAATATTTGACGCGGCTGTTATATCCATACTATTTAAAGTGTTGATATACAAATGTGCGCAATAGTTAGGAAAGTTTTTGTGGAATTATTCGTTTATCGGCTAAGCAAAAATCCTATCCAACAAAAAGAAAACTGCGAAAACTACGCTGGCTATTCCGTTAGTGGTCATAAATGCAAAGTTTACACGGCTCAGGTCGTTTGGTTTTACAAGCAGGTGCTGGTAGATAAGCATCGCGCAAAAAAACATGATACCGATATAATATAGTATCCCTACATGGGTAAAAAATACAGGTAGCATTACAAATGCCGCCGAAAGCACGTGCAAGAAGGTTGACAGGCGTAAGGCATTTACCTTACCCAAATATGCAGGTATAGAGTGCAGGTTTTGGCTGCGATCGAAGTCTTCGTCCTGCAGGGCGTAGATAATGTCAAAACCACTTACCCAGCAAAGTACGGCTAATGAGAAAAATAGTGGTGTTAAAGCAAACTGACCGGTTACTACTAAATAGGCACCGATAGGTGCTAAGGCGAGGCCTAATCCTAAAACCAAATGACAAAGTGCCGTAAATCTTTTAGTTGCGCTATAACCCAAAACTACCAACAATGCTACGGGCGAAAGATAGAAACACAGCGGGTTAATAAACCATGTAGTAGCAATAAACAGCAGGCAATTAATAACTGTAAAGGTTAAAGCTGATGCCGGACTGATGCGGCCGGCCGGTATATCGCGTTTCAGTGTACGTGGATTTTGTGCATCAATATCCCTGTCGAGGTAGCGGTTAAAGGCCATGGCCGAGTTGCGCGCAAATACCATACATAACACCATCATCACCAGTTTGGGCCACTCAAACGAGTGATTGGTGGTGGTTACTGCCAAAAAAAAGCCGATAAAGGCAAATGGCATAGCAAATATGGTATGCGTAAAAGTAACTAACGACAGGTATTTTTTCATGTGAAATAAAAATATAAAACTATGTCATTGCGAGGTACGAAGCAATCGCGAACTTTGCATTAACGCTCTGTATAGTATGCGATTGCTTCGTACCTCGCAATGACAATTCGGCGATCATACCAAACGGCCAAAATTAGTAATTTTTTATTGCCATTTAGCTCTTTCGTACTGAACTGGCCATTTAGCCTCATGCCCCAGTTCATGCGCCGCTCTTAACGGGAAATAAGGATCGCGCAGCATTTCGCGGGCCATAAATATAAAATCGGCCTCACCTTCCTGAATAATCTCATCAGCCTGTTTGGACGTTGTAATTAGGCCCACAGCACCAGTTAATGCGCCGGTTTCCTTTTTTACCTTTTCGGCAAACTCAACCTGGTAGCCAGGCTTAAGGGGGATTTTAGCTGCGGCCACATTGCCGCCCGATGAGCAGTCAACCAAATCAATTCCTTTATTGATCAGTATTTTTGCCAATGCTACAGAATCATCGGCAGTCCAGCCGCCTTCGGTCCAGTCGGTTGATGAGATGCGGATAAATAACGGGTTTTCATTGGGCCATTCCTCTTTAACACTTTCAATCACCTCCAGTAAAAAGCGGACCCGGTTTTCAAATGATCCGCCGTATTCATCGGTACGGTGATTGCTTAGTGGCGATAAAAATTCATGAATTAAATAGCCATGTGCGGCATGAAGTTCAATTACTTTAAAGCCCGCTGCTAATGCGCGTTTTGCGGCAGCTTTAAAGTCGGCTTTTACTTTTTCAATTCCGGCTTTATCGAGTGCTAATGGTGCTTGTTCAGCGTCGGTAAAAGCTAAGGCACTTGGGGCTAAGCTTTGCCAGCCGTTCGGCTCATTTGCCGGGATCTGTTTGCCGCCGTCCCAGGGAAGGGCATGGCTGGCTTTACGGCCGGCATGTGCCAGCTGTGTGCCGGCAACAGCGCCATGTAGATGTATAAAATCGGTTATCTCTTTTAGTTTGGTGACGTGTTCGTCGTTATAGATCCCTAAATCGCCGGGAGAAATTCTTCCCTCGGCCGATACGGCAGTGGCTTCGGTAATTATCAATCCGGCACCGCCAATGGCGCGGCTGCCTAAATGTACCAGGTGCCAGTTGTTGGCAAAACCATCCTCGCTCGAGTATTCGCACATTGGCGATACCACCAGGCGGTTTTTAAATTCAATGTTCTTTATTTTTATAGGAGAAAACAGATGTGACATAATTTTATTTTTTTATAAAGATGAAGAGTAAACGCTGAAGTTTTATGGTTTAGATTGATTTTTACGGAATGATGATAAGCGGTTTTAGATTTAAAGATCAGGATTGATGTAATCTTCTATAAACCTGCAATGGCCCTTTTCATCGGGTTTTTAGCAGCCTTATTTAAAGGAGTTAGGTATAAATGTTTCCTAATAACATGTATCTAACTCCTTAGCACTAACCACGAATCAATAAAAACAGACGTTGAAAAACAAAATTTAAAAAGGTATTTGATAATTAAAATAATCATCATATATTTGCAGTCCTTAAAAATAAAAGTAAAGAATAACAAAGCTATACAATGGCAAATCATAAATCATCATTAAAAAGGATCCGTTCTAACGCTGCGAAGCGTTTACGCAAC
>OLKV01000077.1_pt1 | contig 9748 bp, 10 predicted proteins | sample 1604391 | NCBI WGS metagenome assembly OLKV01 (sample SAMEA104055711, study PRJEB20765) | soil metagenome | isolation source: soil | reverse complement strand
GTTAAAAATTCTGTTCATTCTAAAATTCTGTAAATTCTGATTCTGACAGGTTAAGAATTTTCAGGATGCTTGTATGTAAGCACTCAGAAAGCGACAGAAATTCTGTTTATTCTAAAATTCTGTAAATTCTGATTCAGACGATACTTACGCTACCAACCCAGATATCACGTTAATACTCAACGCCAAAATAGCAGTATTAAAAGCAAATGACATCAACGCATGCATCAGGCAAACACGGCGAATTCTGCGCGAGGTGATGTTCACATCGGATACCTGGAAGGTCATGCCAACGATGAAGGAGAAATAAACAAAGTCGAGGTAATCAGGCTGATCTTTGCCCGGGAATTGGAGACCGCCAATGGCTTTTGTTTGGCCATCTATATCGGTATCAGCATCGTAATATAAATGTGCGTACCTTAAAGTATAAATGGTATGCAGCAAAATCCACGATACAATTACAGCTCCTATGGCCAATAAAATGTGTTCGTTTTTGGCAGTATCTCCAAGACCTTTGGTTGATTTTAATAAATAAACGATTGCTCCCAAACTCGCAACTGAGGCAGCGGTAATAAATGCAAAAAGGAAGGTTCGGCTTGAGTCTTGTAACTTTGCTATTTTTCGCACTTCCAGTGGATGTGACGAAATTATAATTATCCAGTCTAATACAATTACGGTTGCGGCGCAGCCTATCCAGGTGGCTAAAATTAAGGGAGGTTTTGTTATTTTACCGTCTAAGCAAAAATAAACAATTGTGCTAACTGCCAATGCAATCAGCATACGGTAATGCGCATCTAAACGAAAGAAGAATCTTTTATCGGCTTTAATGGTTTTTGCCATGTTATTTTATAATAGTTGGTTATTGTGGTTCATAGTTAGCATTTTTTGCTGACATTTTTATAAAACCATTAGCCATTATCTACTCTTCAACAATCTCGGCAACTCGGCCTACCTGCCCGTCTTCTAACCTAACTTTTATGCCGCGGGAATGGTAGGCAGAGCTGGTAAGCAGATCCTTCACAAATCCACGGGTTAATTTGCCCGAGCGTTGATCTTTTTTAAGGATAATATCAACTTCGAGGCCGGGATAAATATCGCTTCTGTTTTGTCCGTTCATGGTTATTTTAGTCCGAAAGTCGGGAAAGACCGAAAGTCCGAAAGATTTGTGAATTATGTAAATTGAATATTTAAGATTCTTCGCTAATAACAATACCAAGAAAAAATGTCATTATTTACTTGTATACAAGCTTATTTGCTTCCCACCAAGAGGAATTGACCTCATCGGCAAGCTTGTCAATATCTGATTGTTTTGCCTTTGATTTTGAGGTAGTCTCAAGATATTTAAGATAGTTTACCGAACGTAGCGATCCAAGGCCATTTACTGATGGAGATCCCGAAACAGTAACTTTGTTGTTATCTGTATTTTCAATCATCATACTCAAATATAATATTTTAAAAACCAAAAGCAGCTCAATAGAGAAATAAAAAAAACCACTTCCCTACTTTCGGACTTTACCGACTTTCGGACTTTCCGACTAATCTATTTATGGCTTTTTGCACCTTCCCAAAATCAAAACTTGCAAGTAATTTATCAAATGATGCTGTGATCTCCTCATTCATTAAGTTGCCTATGCTGCCTTCGTGGGTGTGATTTACTTGTTTATCAGGATTAAAATCACCTTTTTCAATAGCCAGTCCTACATGTTTATAAGCATCGCGGAATGGTGTGCCGTTTAGTACCATGCGGTTTACTTCTTCCACGCTGAACAGGTAGGCATATTTTGGGTCTTTTAATATATCAGCATTCACAGTGATATGCTGCAGCATAAAAGTTGCCATGTGCAGGCAATTCTTCAAATCGGTAAATGCCGGGAACAATAACTCTTTTAGCAATTGCAATTCACGATGATAGCCTGATGGCAGGTTAGTGGTCATCATGGCTACATCATTGGGCAACGCCTGCAGCCGGTTACATTTGCCGCGCATAATTTCCCAAACATCCGGGTTCTTCTTGTGCGGCATAATGCTGCTGCCTGTGGTTAAAGTATCCGGGTAGCTCACAAAAGCAAAATTCTGACTCAAATAAAGCGCCTGATCCATAGCCATTTTTGCCAGTGTTGCGGCAATAGATGATAAAGCCTGTGCTATTACGCGCTCCGTTTTGCCACGTCCCATCTGGGCATAAACAACGTTATAATTAAGACCATCAAATCCTAAAAGTTGCGTGGTTAAAGTACGGTTAAGCGGGAACGATGAGCCGTAACCTGCCGCCGAACCCAGCGGGTTTTTATTGGTGATTTTATAAGCGGCAAGCACCATTTCCAAATCGTCGGCCAAACTTTCGGCGTAAGCGCCAAACCAAAGGCCAAACGATGATGGCATGGCCACCTGTAAATGCGTATAGCCGGGTAATAAAACGTCTTTATGTTTTTCGCTCAATTCAATCAATTGGCGAAACAGGGTTTCGGTTTCTTCAACCACCTGTTGTAATTCGTGTCTGAAAAACAATTTCAGATCAACCAAAACCTGATCGTTACGTGAGCGGCCGCTGTGGATCTTTTTGCCGGCATCGCCGATGCGTTGTGTGAGCAATAACTCAACCTGCGAGTGTACGTCTTCTACCTCGGGCTGAATGGTGAAGTTGCCCTGTTCAATAGCTGCATAAATATTTTTTAGCTCCTGCTGTACCAGTTGCAGGTCTTCGGCGCTCATTAAATCAATACTTTGCAGCATTTGGGTGTGCGCCAAAGAACCAAGTACATCAAAAGCCGCCATTTGCCGGTCAAACTCACGATCAAGACCTACCGTGAAATTTTCAACCAGTTCATTTACTGTGATGGACTTTTGCCAGATTTTGCTCATAGTACAAATATGATATAAATATTTTGATGCCTAACAAACTATGTCACTGCTTTATGGTAACGCAGTGTTTAATTATATGAATGGGTGTCATGCTGAGGCACTCGAAGCATGTGGGCAAAGGCCTCTGCGCTCGTCCTTCGACGGGGCTCAGGATGACACCCTTTTTTCAACAAATGCTTCTCAGCATCTTTATATACAACTCAATCCCTTCGCGTATTTCATCAACATACACAAATTCATCAGCGGTATGTGAACGGGCTGAATCGCCGGGACCAACCTTTAGCGATGGGATATCCAACAGTGACTGGTCAGACGTTGTTGGTGAGCCGTAGGTTGTTCTGCCTAACGCAACGCCTGCCTGTACAATTGGATGTTCCTTATCAATTTTTGATGGTTTTAGCCTGATGGAACGCGGGGTTACATCGCAGCTCACATGCTGACGGATAATCTCCAACACTTCTTCATTACGGTAAGCATCCGTTACCCTCACATCAACTGTAAAGGTACAGCTTGCAGGTACCACATTATGCTGCGAACCTGCATTAATAATAGTTACCGACATTTTTATCGGCCCAAAAACTTCCGATTCATTTGGGAAACGGAACGTTCTGAACCACTCAATATCTGTTAAAGCTTTGTATATGGCGTTATCACCCTCCTCACGCGCGGCGTGCCCGGCTTTGCCATGTGCTACGCAATCCAATACCATTAAACCGCGTTCGGCTATGGCCAGTTGCATGAGTGTTGGTTCGCCTACTATGCCAAAATCAAGCTGCCCTAATTCGGGGATGATCAGCTCGAGGCCATTTACGCCTGATATTTCTTCTTCGGCAGTAGTTGCCAGACAGAAGTTGTATTTCAGACCCTCCTGGTTGTAAAAATAAAGGAAAACGTTAATCAGCGATACCAGGCACCCGCCGGCGTCATTACTGCCGAGGCCGTAAAGTTTGCCGTCCTCAATTTTAGCATCGTACGGATCACGAGTGTAGCCCGAATTAGGCTTAACGGTATCATGATGCGAATTAAGCAGGATGGTGGGTTTTGAGGCATCAAAATGCTTGTTCCACGCCCATATATTATTTAGTTTGCGATGTGTTGAAACACCATGCTCCTGTAAAAACCGTTCTATCAGGTCGGCAGTCAGGTTTTCTTCCTTACTAAATGATGGTATTGATATTAATTGTTGTAGCAGGTCAACAGCCTGTTTAAATAGTGTGTTTGTATCAGCCATAAATAAAGGGATCGGCCCTCAATTGTTTAACGGCAAAAATAGAATTTTTTTATTGGAAGCATTTATTTAAGTGTATTTCGAGTTTGTAGATTCTGAGTTTGATGATGTTGTTCAACGACAAACCGGATTGCTTATGCTCCTAAAGGATTCACGTTGCATGTTGGTGACAACACCAACATGGGCGAGGACAAAGAAATTTATCGAAACTTACTCACCTTCAATCTTTGAATGTTTCCTTGTATCATTCATAAATACATAAATCAGCAAGGATAGCGCAATACAAACGGTAACATACCAGTAAAACCATTCCTGGTGATGATTGCTTTTAAAATCAAGCGCAATGTATTCTGCAGTTCCGCCGAACAGGGAAACGGCTATGGCATACGGGAAACCAACGCCCAGTGCCCGCACATTTGCCGGGAATAACTCGGCTTTAACTACGGCGTTGATGGAGGTATAACCGCTTACAATAATTAATGCGCACATAATAAGCGCAAAAGCTACCCAAACATCTTTGGTATCGCTAAGCGCTGTCATAATAGGTACGGTTGTTAAAGTGCCGAGTATGCCAAAGCCAATTAACAATGGTTTGCGGCCAATTTTATCAGACAGCAAACCAAAAATAGGCTGTAGCAGCATAAAAACCACTAAAGTTAGAGATGATATTAACGTAGCGCTATTTTTGGAAAAGCCGGAAGTGTTAACCAAAAACTTTTGCATATAAGTGGTAAAGGTGTAAAAGGCAACCGTACCTCCTATTGTGAGCCCAATAACCGTTAACACGGCTTTTGGATGTTGCGCCAACGCCTTTAGGGTGCCCCGTTTTTCTTTAAGCTTTGTATTGTTTTCATCCAGCACCACCGATTCGGCAAGGCTGCGCCTCAGATACATTACGGTTATGGCCAGTACCGCACCGATACCAAAGGGAATGCGCCAACCCCATTGATGCAGTTGTTTGTCTGTTAAAAAAAAGTGCTGCAACAGTACCAATACCCCTAAGGCCAATAGCTGCCCCATTATTAAGGTTACATATTGAAAGCTTGAATAAAAACCCCGGTGCTTTTTGGTGGCCATTTCGCTTAAATAGGTGGCGCTGGTGCCGTATTCGCCGCCAACGCTTAGGCCTTGTATAATACGAGCCAAAACAAGTATTAATGGTGCGGCAACACCTATTTGTTTATAACACGGCACAAGAGTAACGATCAGCGAGCCCACGCTCATTAACAATACCGATAAGGTAAGCGCCGCTTTACGGCCCTTTCTATCGGCATAAGCGCCCATTACCCAGCCGCCGATGGGTCGCATTAAAAAGCCGATGGCGAAAATGCCGGCCGTATTTAATAACTGTACTGTTTGGTTTTCTTTTGGAAAAAAAATGCCCGAAAAATATAGGGCAAAGGCGGTATAAACATACCAATCATACCATTCAACCAAATTACCTAATGAGCCGGCTACAATGGAGCGGATTCTATGAACAGTTGTTTGGGTTGATGCTATGGGCTGGGTTGACATGAAAATTTAAATGAGTTATTAAAGATATATATTTATTGTTGCTGACAATAAACATACCGATTAATCAACGTCATTATAAAGTATTTTCAGGAGTTGCGGTAGCTATTCACCAACTGCGCGTTGTAGTGTTTGTCAATTGCTCTGCCTATATCGTTTATGGGCAAATTATCGGCTCCGAAACGGTGTTCAACCGTTTTCCATTCGCCTAAATCGTTCTTTTTTATAATATGGCAGGTGGCATAGTTAAATACGCTGAAGGTTTTTCCCTCGGGTTTGTTGCGTATTATTTTAAAAATTTGGTTGTTAATTACAATTTCAAATGATTCCATAAGCGTTCAGGTATCGCAAACTTAACTATTCAAACACTTTTGTACAAACGCAAAGAGGGGGTGTTTTCACGGTAATTTTATGTTGTTTTAACGGGGTGATTTTTGGGGAAATTACCTTATACGAAATAGAGTCAAGAAGCAAGAGTCAAGATATAAAAAGAAAATAGCTAAGGATACATCTGTATTTCCTGGCTGTTGCTTCCTGGCTCTTGGTTCTTGCTTCTTGGTTCTCAAACCTGCATTAATTATTGACTAACTTAAAAGCACCTTCGTTGTAACGCATGCCAGTATTAGGATATTTATTAATGATGTTTTGAATATTAGTTAAATCAGTTGGCGACAGATCAATATCAACTGATGCTGCGTTTTCGCGCAGGTATTTTGTTTTTTTGGTGCCGGGAATCGGGATAATATCTGTACCCTGTGCCAACACCCAGGCTAAGGCCAATTGTGCAGGCGTGCAGTTTTTTTGATTTGCTAAGTCGGCAAAGGCACTTGCCAGTTGCAGGTTATTGTCTTTATAATCATCGCTAAACCTTGGCAGGTTTTTACGGAAATCTGTACTGCCTAATTCGTCGATATTAACTGTATTGGTAATTAAGCCACGTGAAAGTGGGCTGAATGGTATCAGCGAGATTCCCAGTTCGCGGCATACCGGTAAAATTTCGGCCTCCACATCGCGGGTAAGTAAAGAGTATTCACTTTGCAATGCTGATATAGGATGCACAGCATGTGCTTTGCGAATTGATGCCGCCGATGCTTCGGACAGGCCCAGATAACGTACTTTTCCCTGCTTCACCAAATCGGCCATGGCGCCAACCATGTCTTCAACCGGTACATCCGGGTCAATGCGGTGTGCATAGTAAAGGTCAATGGTATCAATATTTAAACGCTTTAGGCTTTTTTCGACCGCGGCTTTAAGGTACGCAGGTGACCCATCAAAATAGCTCCCGGGAGAACCCGGCTGTGCATCGCTGTTTTCCCTTTGCCTAAATCCGAATTTGGTAGCAATAAAAATTTTGTCGCGGTTTGGGGCAAGCACTTTTGATAACAATTCTTCGTTAAGGCCATTGCCATAAATATCGGCAGTATCCCAAAAGTTTATGCCCAAATCAATGGCCAGATTAAGGGTGGCAATTGATTCTTCATCGTTCAGCGCGCCGTAGGCATGGCTCATGCCCATGCAGCCTAAGCCTATTGCTGATAGTTTTTCGTCGGTTTTTCCTAATTGTCTGTATTTCATAGATAGTAGTTTTTACAAAAATAAAGATGGGCTTTGTGATTGGCAAGGTGGGTATCAGCCAAAACGATTGGTATGCACCTGTTTTTATCAGTCGAAAACAGGCATAATCACAACATTGTAAAAAAAGATGTTTAAACATCAATCATTAAAATGATATGTTACATTTGTATCAAAGAAATTAAATTTTATTGATCATACCAAAACAATTATGAAAAAAGTACTTATTTTATTAGCAGCAGTTTTATTAAATACCGTTGCATTTGCACAAACAACCTGGACCAATGATAAAATGCATTCAAAACTGCAATTTACTGTTACTCACTTAATGGTTTCGGACGTTGACGGCGAGTTCAGAGATTTTACAGTTACCATCGTAGCTGCAAAACCTGATTTCAGCGATGCTAAATTTCAATTAACTGCTAATACTGCTTCTGTAAATACCGCTATTGATGCCCGCGACAATCACTTAAAATCAGCTGATTTTTTTGATGTTACAAACTTCCCTACGCTTACTTTCACCAGCACAGGCATTACCAAAACATCTGATAGTCATTATAAATTAACCGGTAACCTAACTTTACATGGTGTTACTAAACCAGTATCGTTAGATCTTTGGTACCGTGGTACTATCACTAACCCAATGAGCAAAGCTGATGACGCTGGCTTTAAATTAACTGGTGTTATCAAACGTTCTGACTTTAACTTTGGCAGCAAATTTGGCTCATCAATGTTAAGCGACGAAGTTACTATCAACGCTAACGGCGAGTTTGCTAAGGCTAAATAATTTGTTGAGTTGATTAGGTTGATTAAGTGAGTAGTTGATTGGGTTCAATTGTTTATCATTAGCTTAAAAAATATTGAAAGCGCCTTGGGTAACCGGGGCGCTTTTTTTGTCTGAACCGTTGATTCGTTTTGATTTTGATGATTTCGTTGATTTTTTTGTCTGAACCGGGATTTGTGGGATTTTGGGGATTCCTTTGATTTTTCTTTTTTTGGGGAGATTTTGTGCTTTTTCAGACTTATTAAGCGCATCCGGGGTAATCTATTAAATCGTAAAAATCTGGTTACAAGCGAAAAATCGGGAATGAGGACGTTTGAATTCCGAAATCAAACCTATATTTGGAACAAACCTATATTCATTCCCATGAAGAAATTCGCGCTACTGTTGCCTGCTGTTTTTATATTTTGTTTAAAATCATCGGCACAGGAAAAAAATATTTACCATAAAGGCTGGATCGACTTTAATAAAAACGGTAAGATGGACGTTTTTGAAGATCCTTCGCAACCAATAGATAAGCGGGTTGCTGATCTGCTGAGTTTGATGACGGTTGAAGAGAAAACCTGTCAGCTGGCTACGCTTTATGGTTATAAGCGTGTTTTGAAGGAAGAAATGCCTGCAGAATCGTGGAAGAACGAGGTTTGGAAGGATGGCATTGCCAATATTGATGAAGAATTAAACAACTTAAGCTCGCATACCGATGCTGCGCCAACGCAGTACTCCTACCCTTACAGCAAACATGCAGCGGCTATAAACACGGTACAAAAATGGTTTGTTGAACAAACGCGCATGGGCATCCCTGTTGATTTTACCAACGAAGGTATCCACGGCCTTAACCATGATCGTGCTACTTCGTTACCCGCTCCTATTGGCATTGGCAGCACCTGGGATAAGCCTTTGGTGCGTCTGGCTGGTAATGTTGTTGGCAGAGAAGGTAAGGCCTTAGGCTATACCAATATTTATACCCCGATACTTGACCCTGCCCGCGATCAGCGCTGGGGCCGTGTGGTGGAATGTTATGGTGAAGATCCTTTTTTAATTGCCGAACTGGGCAAACAAATGACGCTTGGCGTACAGGAAGAGGGCGTTGCATCAACCTTAAAACATTTTGCGGTTTACAGCGTGCCCAAAGGCGGCCGTGATGGTGCCGACCGTACCGACCCGCACGTGGCACCAAGGGAAATGTACCAGATCTACCTTTACCCCTTTCGCCGTGTAATACAGGAGGCGCATGCCATGGGTGTAATGAGCAGCTATAACGATTGGAATGGTGAGCCGATAACCGGCAGCTATTACTTTTTAACGGAGCTACTGCGTCAGAAATTTGGGTTTAATGGTTATGTGGTGTCGGATAGTGAAGCGGTTGAATACCTGGCCAGCAAGCACCATGTAGCCGGTGATATTAACGAAGCCGTGCGGCAAGCCTTTGAGGCGGGGTTAAACGTGCGCACCAATTTCACCATGCCGCAAACTTATATTATGCCCCTGCGCGAATTGTATAAAGAAGGCAAAATATCCATGAAAACACTCGACTCGCGCGTGGGTGATGTGTTGCGCGTTAAATTCAAATTGGGTTTGTTTGACCATCCTTATGTGGAAGATCCTAAGGCTGCTGACAAACTGGTGCATAATGCCGAAGCAACAGAAATGGGTTTGAAAATGAACCGCGAATCGATGGTGCTGCTTAAAAATAATAACAATACTTTACCGCTTAATAAAGCGGCTATAAAAAATATACTGGTAACCGGTCCGCTGGCTGCCGAAACTAATTATGCTACCAGCCGTTACGGACCATC
>OLKV01000142.1_pt1 | contig 9795 bp, 9 predicted proteins | sample 1604391 | NCBI WGS metagenome assembly OLKV01 (sample SAMEA104055711, study PRJEB20765) | soil metagenome | isolation source: soil | reverse complement strand
AACATCCACTATTACTTCAATAGGTTGCGTTGAGTTGTTGCAAATATCAGTTGTTCAAAGAATGAAAGCAAATCACAACGGCAGGGGTGTCAGGACATAACGGATAGGTGTTGTTGCAAATATCAGTTGTTCAAAGAATGAAAGCAAATCACAACGCACCGCCATCTATCCAACGCATCGTGTAAGTTGTTGCAAATATCAGTTGTTCAAAGAATGAAAGCAAATCACAACAGAACTGGAGAAGTATATCAGCAATAACGCGTTGTTGCAAATATCAGTTGTTCAAAGAATGAAAGCAAATCACAACCAGCGCCGATTTAACGTCTTTTTTGAACTAGTTGTTGCAAATATCAGTTGTTCAAAGAATGAAAGCAAATCACAACACTTGCAACAGGAGGCGGCAAAACCGTAGTGTTGTTGCAAATATCAGTTGTTCAAAGAATGAAAGCAAATCACAACGGATAAGGAAACGGCCAAGATCAATGAGTTGTTGTTGCAAATATCAGTTGTTCAAAGAATGAAAGCAAATCACAACAAACGATCATCAGTAAAAAAGTGCTTAGCAGTTGTTGCAAATATCAGTTGTTCAAAGAATGAAAGCAAATCACAACACGGTTAATAGTGCAACAACACGCGCTTGCGTTGTTGCAAATATCAGTTGTTCAAAGAATGAAAGCAAATCACAACCAACACGACAACACGCGGAGTAAGTGGGGGGTTGTTGCAAATATCAGTTGTTCAAAGAATGAAAGCAAATCACAACCACAACGAATTTACGACCGGGAACAAGGCTGTTGTTGCAAATATCAGTTGTTCAAAGAATGAAAGCAAATCACAACACTGGGCTAATTCAATTCGCTTTAACTTAGTTGTTGCAAATATCAGTTGTTCAAAGAATGAAAGCAAATCACAACTAACTGTTTTTTATTAAACCAATTACCTTGTTGTTGCAAATATCAGTTGTTCAAAGAATGAAAGCAAATCACAACGCGCTTCGCGCGTTGTGATTTGCTTTCATTGAAATAACTATGAGTTAATCTGACAGCTATTACCATAATGAAAAGGCTGGATTTTAAAATCCAGCCTTTTCATTAGCAAGCCGACCCTTAGATAGTCTTAGTGGCTTCTTCCACCTTTTTTATCACAAAAGGATTAGTGGAATGACTTTTAACCTCACCGTTCCAGGGCCAACCCCTTTCTTAATTGATGAACTATTTATTATCGTTGCCACATAGCTCATTTCCTTGTTGTTTATTCAAAAATAATAATTACTTAGCCCGCTTCTTTGTAACTGCAGCCTTGCCCTTTAATTTTTTTAGCTTATCGTTCGCCAACTTACTTTCCTCTGCGGCCTGTTTCGCTTCAAATGCCGCTTCTGACATCGTTTGCTGTTCATCAATATTAGCCTTTGACTTTTTAATATAAAAGTCGGCGTTAGCCGTATAAGCGCTGTCAATATATTTCGCCACATCGGGGTAAAAGCCACGCAGGATAAGAAATTTATTTGTTTCATCAGCCCTGCGGCTATTTTCAATCCATAAGCTTATCGATATGGCGAGCATAACGACGACCGCAAGCCCTAAACCTAAAATTGTCCTGATAACAAACTTTGATTTGGTGTCAAACTGAACATTATACTTGACTGGTATCTCTTTAGGTATGGCATTGATCTTTTCATCAAACCCGTTCAATTGTTTATCAAAACGCTCTAACTGCTTGGTGTTTTCCAATGTCCGCATTTCGGCTGTTTCGGTTACCTTAGCTTCCAATTCGTTTACTTTGGACGGCAGGGCAGCTAAATCAAGTTCCTCAATTTTCGACTGCCTTTTTTCAAGGGTGGTAACTTTTTTAGCCATACTGTCTATAATCTCCTGCTGCACATTATTTTCTTCGTTGGTTTCCATGTCTTTAATATTTTTGTTGTTCATTAATTTGTTAATTACTACCTGCTGATTCCATGACTTTGATCTTGTTCCTCACCCTTTCTCTTTTTGCGCCGGTAAGCGTCATCCGGTTCGGGGGTAATCCCCCCTGGCAACTGTTCAAATAATTGTAAAGCTTCCTGCAAAAAACTGGTCTGCGGCTCTTTGTGAATGATGGTTGGCTCTTTGCCCTGTCGTTCATCAATGACCTGCCTTAACTGATCGGCTAACGTGGCTGGCTTCGCCTGAGTTTGTTGTTGCTGTACCTGCTCCTGTATTGCTTTGCTTAATTTGCCATAGCTTAAACTGCGGTCGATTTCTGAACCTTTAAACTTATACTTGCCCTTACTGAAACTGATACCCTGTATCTCCAAAGTGCCGCTTTTGTATTTAAACTGCATTCCGATACCCTGTTTAGCCAGTTCGTGTTTAAGTTGAACCATATTGCTCACTTTTTTACTGGCTGCTTTTATAGTATCATGCAGTTCATATTTCAGCTTGTCTATCCCTTTTAATTGCGGGCGGTTAACCTTTTGCTTACCCTGTCCGATGTGCATCCCGTGTTTTAAGGTTAGTTCTTTGCTGATCTTAATATTTTTAAGGTGCTGAAAATTGTCGGCTATCGTCTTTCCATTATTATTTACCCGGTTATAAACGATATGTATGTGCGGATGCGCCCGGTCTTTGTGTTTGACAATCAATACCTGTGTGTCCTGTATTTTCATTTTTTGCAGGTACTCTTTGGCTATGCTGACCATTTTTTCGTCGTTCAACTTTTCTTTGTCCTCCGGACTCCAGCTCAAAGCAATATGTCCAACCGCCTGACCTAAACCGGGGTTCATTTTCCGTTGCATATTAAAATCGTCTATGGTGTGCGCAATCTTGTCGATGCGCACGCCATCCGCATAAAGTATGGCCGCATCTTTTTTCAGGATGTTATACTCGATACAGCCGCCGAAGCTTTTGCCGGGTTTAGGTATCTTTCCGATCATCGCTATTGAAATATTTTAATGCCTGGTCAATCTCTACCATCAGCCCATCGCATTTACGGGCAACCGTTAAAAGGCCGTCCCGGTGCGCCAATTTGGTTAGTTGGTTCAAGTTATTGGCCATTCCCGCGAGCATCCGCATGATCTGTAAATCTTCCGGTTTTAACCGGGCGATAACCCGCGCGGCTTTAGCCGCCGCCCTGAACCAATCGCTGATTTTCATACCCGCTTCTTTGGCTCTTGAGGCTATCATAAAATTCTCGGTGGCGGTTAGCCTGACCTTGATATGTACTTCCCGTCTGACGTTAATTTTCGGTCTGCCACCCTTATGTTTCGGTTTGCCTGTAACTGGCATTGCCGTTGTTTTTACTCCTAATTCCATACGCTATAATCTGTTTTTATCAAGCCTATTTTCTGTCTTTCCCTTTTTGCAACCAACGGGCGCAAAAAGCAAGTTTGCCGTTCAGCCGTAGGCTGCAACGGAGTTTTTGGGTACCAAAAACACAAACTTGCTTCCTATCGGCAAATGCCTTTGGTTAACGGCCTCCGGCCGGTATAGACAACTATACAGCTATACCGCAAGCGGTATGCTGTGCCGCCTTTTTACCAAAGCTTCGCTTTGTGTTTTACTCGTTGCCTATCCGATGCTTCGCATCGGAGTTGTCTTCTCTGACCTCATCCGCTGTTGTCTTCCAATGGCTTTTTACTCGCCCTTAACACGATAAACCTAATGCCATGACTATAGGTGAATCCTGCAATTATCATCCTTGTCATGAGCCTTAAATTGACTTGGTTTTCTTTTCGCTAAGGCTAAATTTCGAGGTGGCCTCGTCCTTGATTTCCTCTGCCGTTCTTTTACGGCCAGACTTAATCCATTCAGTCAATTCGGACCGGTAGAAATAAAGGCGCTTCCCGCGCTTATTAACAGGGAGTTCTTTACGGCATACTTTGCTGTAAACGGTCGGGACAGCAAGGTCTAAAAATATTGCAGCCTTGGCAACGGGCATAATTTCGTCCTGCCCCATCGGCTGCTCCTGCCGCTGAAGTAAAAGCTGTTCGATGTTATCCAGCTTATCCTGTATTCTACTTACCGCCTCGGGTAACTGGTCAAATGTGAGTGTGTCTTTCATTGCGCATTAATTTTGTTTAATGCTGCAATTGTAAGTGCTTGTTTTGCAGTGTTACAAGGGGGTAAACCGTAACCCTGCGCTTACCCCCTCATTTTTTTGCTATTTTTTGTTACGGGGAGTAGGCAGGATGAAAAACTGAGCTTCCTTTTGCTCAATTTTCAGGATGGGAGATTTGCATGGACGGGTATTTTCTGACATTAGGCCGGACAAATAACCCTCTGGCAATTCCCTGGGTTCAGACTGTTGGGATAGGTACATGAACTTCGGGGCGATCCATTTTTCCAGGTCGGACTTCCGGCAGCCGACAATCAGGTTAGCATCATAGAGTTGTTTAAAGGCATCGGCCAGTTGGGTTGCAAAGCCACGGAATACCAAAGGGGCAGCGGGTGCCTCATCATATAGTAACAGCTTTTCAAGTGCAGCGTGATCTTCAGGAACAAAATAGGCTTTTAATAAATCAAACAGTTGCACGGCTGCCCCATGTTTAAAGGTCGGATAGTAGCCCACTATTTTTGCAATGGCTGCCTGTTCTTCGCTTATTTCTGGTTGGTAGGTAGTTTCCTGTACTACTATTGCCGGTTCGTTTACTTCTTTCGCTTCGTTAGTATTTTCGATTTCTGCCGGAGCTTCTTCAACCTTTGCCGCTTCCTGCCCCGGTAGTTGGGCATTCATCCTTTTTTTAAAATCAACCTCGGTTATCTTCGGCTTAATAAAATTTTCTGCAGCATAGATCAGCTCCATTAAAAACTTTTCCCGAAGCTTGACAGAATCGCCCAGGTCTTCCGCAAACTTCGCGGTTACTTCTATATCAGCACTGTCAGATTGCAGATTGTTGACAATAAATAAATATTCAAGTCGGACAGAAATTATAAAGGAGCGGTGATAAACCAAATTCATCTCCGAATAATGCTGGTTGTAATTTGTCCAAAATTCCTTAAAGCGGTTGCGGACTTTAGATAATTCTGCCAGTTGGAGCAAAATAAGGTCTTTGTTTAAGATTAGCAGGTCTAAAAAGGCCATATCTTTTAATACCCTTAGTTCGCTTCTGTAGGAAAAGGAATCGTAATATTGGGTTTCGTAGGTCAGATCATAAGTTTTAACATGCTTCTTTTCATTCGTTCCCCATTCCAGTTGAATATCATCCTCAATAACACGTAGGTCGAATGTTTGGATGCGGATTAGAAATTCTTTTAGATGCTGCATAATTTGGTGGTAATGAAATCAAGCCTTTTACTATAGTCAGATTCCTTTAAAAAACGCAACCATGCGTTTTAAAAGTATAGACAACCCAACTAAAATCAGCTATCATAAGCCTAAAACCTGTATAAAAACAAAGTTATGCAAAATGCCGTTTGTATCTGTTTTGATTTTTTTTCTGCAAATTTTCTGCAAATAAAAAAGCCCCACTTGCCGAAGTGGGGCTAACTTGTTGATTTACAAGCTCCTGAGGCTGGGCTCGAACCAGCGACCCTCTGATTAACAGTCAGATGCTCTAACCAGCTGAGCTACTCAGGAATCATTTTCCGGTTTGGAGTGTGCAAAAGTATAACTTCTACTGTAATTTTGCAACCCATATTTAAAAAAAAATAAAAAAAATCCTCAAGACGCAACGGACTTATCTAAATCAAGAAACATACACACTGATTCACAGGGAGATATCCGCGCGACGACCATCGACATTCATCAAATAATTTTGATGTATTTTTTCAAAAAGCATGTTTTACAAGGTAATTTCACAATATTTGCCAAAAAGACACAAGAAAAAACACGGAATGAGTTTATTAGTTATTGGCACTGTTGCGTTCGACGCTATTGAGACACCCTTTGGTAAAACAGATAAAATTGTAGGCGGCGCGGCAACGTATGCCAGTTTAGCGGCCTCCTATTTTTACGACAAAGTAAAAATTGTAGCCGTTGTAGGCGACGATTTTCCGCAAAGCGAAATAAAAGATTTCAACAAACACCATATCAACACCGAAGGTTTGCAAGTGAAAGCTGGCGAAAAGTCATTTTTTTGGGTCGGCAGGTATCATAACGATATGAACACCCGCGATACGTTGGTTACCGAACTAAACGTACTGGCCGATTTTGACCCTATTATCCCAGCCTCGTACCAGGACTGTGAATACCTTATGCTAGGCAACTTAACGCCACAGGTACAACAAACTGTTATTAACCGCTTAACAAAGCGCCCTAAGCTCATTGTAATGGACACCATGAACTTCTGGATGGACATCGCCCTTAATGATTTGCTTGATACCATAAAAATGGTTGACGTGCTAACCATTAACGATGCCGAGGCCCGCCAGCTATCAGGCGAATACTCGCTGGTAAAGGCTGCCAAAAAGATTTTAACCATGGGCCCCAAATACCTTATCATTAAAAAAGGCGAACATGGTGCATTACTTTTCCACGAAGATAAAATATTCTCGGCCCCTGCCCTGCCATTGGCTGATGTGTTTGACCCAACCGGCGCCGGTGATACATTTGCAGGCGGCTTTATAGGCTATATGGCCAAAGTTGGTGTGGTTAATTTTAACAATATGAAAAATGCTATCATTTTCGGCTCTGCTTTGGCTTCATTCTGCGTTGAAAAATTCGGTACCGAGAAGATCAGAAACCTTAGCCAGCAGGAAATTGCTGCAAGGGTTGATGAATTTGTGCATTTATCCAAATTTGAAATATAGCTTTGATTTCGGAAGTCGGAATTTCGATGTCGGATTCATTCTGTTGTTGAAATTCCGATTTTCATTTTAAGCGATATTCTGACTCCCGACTTTAGGCTAACCTTCCAATCGCATCAAAATTCTGAAATACCCATTCATCGTGCGGGGCATCCCCCAGTTCGGCGGTGAGGTCCTGGCCTGCCCAGTGTTCATAGTGTTTGCCGTTGCGCCAAAGCCTGCTGCGCGATACATCATAGATCAGCCCTTTATAGGCTATCCAAACTTCGGGCTTATCCTGCCCGTTACGCAGGGCAAGTTGTGATTTGGTGTAAACAGGTAGTTCAGTCATCCGGCAGTTATTATCCGGCTAAAAATAAGCAAACGGGGGCAACAATCACCCCACATCAATAAACTAATAAAAAGGCCTGAACATTTTCCCGGAAAATCCGGCAAACATTCAGGCCCGTTGTATATGGTGATTGTAAGTTTTTTTTAATTAAAACCTCCCCCACGCCTAAACCGGCAAGGGGAAAGATTCCTGGATTTATATGCTGATATTAGTTTTCTGCGTAAACAGGTTTTGCAATTCCGTTATCATAAGCCTTTAAGCTCTTTTTAAGCAGCTTACGTGCAACGTGTATACGGGTTTTTACAGTACCGATCGGGATTTCCAGATGGTCGGCAATTTCATGATATTTATGGCCTTCAAAATACATGGTGAAAGGCACATAGTAATCTGCAGGAAGCCTGTCTAAAGCTTTTCTCAAATCATCCATTACAAACTTTGCCTCGCCCTGATTTTTTGTTGAACTGAATACCAGGTTCGGCGAGCTGATCTCGTCAGACTTGGTTACAAAAGTGTTCATCTTTATAAACCTGCGATAGTTGTTAATGAATGTATTTTTCATGATGGTGTATAACCATCCCTTTAAGTTTGTTCCTTCTTTAAACTTATTATAATAAGTAATCGCCTTCAACATCGTGTCCTGGACAAGGTCGTTAGCATCATCTGCGTCATGGGTAAAGTGTAAGGCATAAGACCTTAGTGAGGTTGCCTGACGTAGTACTAGGGTGTTAAACTCAATCTTTGTCATAATGTTAAAGTTTTGCATTAACACTTAAACAAACATAGTACCACTAAAAACCCGAAATCTCATCAATTAAACACAGCCAACCCCAATATCACCCAATTGCAATAATAGCACCGCCTAACAATCTTCCGGTATTAAACAATTGATATACAGTAGTTTATACTTAAAAACAAGCAAATTAGCTCTGCCAAAACGAAAAGCGGATGATATTTATAACAACTAAAAAAAGAGTTTATAAAGCCGAATTATTAATTAAAATGTAATTTATTAACCAATAATATTTACCTCGCGTTGTAGTGTAACGCCAAATTTAGTGTACACACTGTCTATGATTTGCGACGAAAAGTTATACACTTCTTCGCCCGTAGCGCCGCCGTGGTTCACCAGCACCAGCGCCTGGTTCTTCCAGGTACCTGTATTTCCCACCACTTTTCCCTTCCAGCCGCACTGTTCAATCAGCCATCCGGCAGCCAGTTTTACTTCATTATCACCGGCAGGGTAGCTCACCATATCAGGGAATTTTGATTTAACCTGATTAAACAGCTCAGCATTAATAATAGGATTTTTGAAAAAGCTGCCCGCGTTACCGATGGTCGACGGATCAGGAAGTTTGGATACGCGGATGTGTGATACCACCTGCGACACATCTTTCAGCGTTGGCGCGGTGATACCCCTGTTGGCTAATTCCTGCTCAATGGCACCATACTTTAAATTAAAATTGGGCACCAGCGATAAATGGAACTTTACCCACACTATAATATACTGTCCTTTCAGCTCGCTTTTAAAAACACTTTCGCGGTAGCCAAAGTGGCAATCGGTTTTGGTAAAAGTTTTAAAGGTGCCGGTAGCAATTTCAAAGGCGAGGCAGCTTTCAAACGCGTCTTTCAGCTCCACGCCATAGGCACCAATGTTTTGTATGGGCGATGCACCTACCGAACCCGGGATCAGGCTCAGGTTCTCCAGCCCGGCATATCCGCGCTGCACGCAGTAATTCACCAGATCATTCCAAACCTCGCCGGCGCCAGCTTCAATAAACACATCTTCATGACTAATCCTATGTTCAATCCCCCGTATGTTCATCCTGATCACCAATCCGTCAAAATCATTCAGCAATAATAAATTACTGCCGCCGCCCAAAACAAGAGTTGGGGTTTGTTTCCATTGCGGGTCGAGGTATAGTTCGGCCAGTTCTTCCTTTTGGTTAATCTCAACAAAGTAGCGGGCATTGGCTTCAACGCCAAAAGTGTTAAAGTTTTTCAGCGAAACGTTTTCCTGGATCTGGAGCATGCGGTGTGTTTTCAAAAAGCCGAATTTCGGAATTTAATTGTGCAAATTTCAAATGTGCAGATTTTAAATGCGAGAATGATGTGCAAATTTCAAATGTGCAGATGTGTGATGATGTGCAAATTTCAAATGTGCGAATGTGCAGATGACTTAAAAAAAACAGGACCCGCATAAAAAAGAGGGGATGTCATGGTGAGCCCCGTCGAACCACGAGTGCAATGTCATTAAGTTAAGGGAATGAAGAATTAATTCTTCCCACAAAGCTTAGTCGCCTCACCCTGCCCTCTCCAAAGGAGAGGGTTCCAAAGAAGCGCCAAGTTAAAGTCCTCTCCTTGCGCCACCGCTAAAGCTAAGGCGGCACGCGGTTGGAGAGGATTTAGGTGAGGCCCAATGAGCTTAACTTCATGACATTAACCACGAGTGCGCAAAGACCTCTGCACCACACCCACCACCATACAATCACCGCAAACCCAATCACTGCAAACAGCCCACTGTCAACTGCAAACTGTTTCACAAATACATGACACAAAAAGAACAATCTGAGACAGTTGAAACAAAGCACTGCTATAAATCAACAAGTTAACATACCATCGTGCATCAACCTGCAACAACCTGAAACAAAAACATGAATGACTCGTCCTAAAAAAAGTTTACAGTTTGGTTTGTTAATACTGAATTGAATTTACACTTTTTAGATTAATACTGAAATAGGT
>OLKV01000168.1_pt1 | contig 10051 bp, 10 predicted proteins | sample 1604391 | NCBI WGS metagenome assembly OLKV01 (sample SAMEA104055711, study PRJEB20765) | soil metagenome | isolation source: soil | reverse complement strand
TAACGTTGCCGGCCTTTCAAGCCAGTCAAGAGTGTATGACCTGTTTACTAAAATTGAAGGTGTAAGCCCCGAGCAGTTCAAATCAGCAGGTGCCGGACTCGAGATTTTTTATGGTTACCATGTTACACCTTTTGGCTTATGTTTTATTGCCGCTACAGAACGCGGTGTCTGCGATCTGCATTTTATCGACGAATTTGAAGAAAGAGATGAATACCAGCTTTTTTCAAAAAAATGGCATTTTGCTGCACTAAGTCACCGGCCGGATATCACGCAAAATTTCATTCAAAAAATCTTCAGGCACGATACCATGAATACTGAAAAACTTAGCCTGTTAGTACAGGGGACTGATTTTCAAATAAAAGTATGGGAGGCGTTGTTGAACATTCCATTCGGCACCGTGAAATCATATCAGCAAGTTACAAATCAGCTCGGCAATTCGGGGTCAATCAGGGCAGTTGCTTCTGCAGCCGGTAAAAATCCAATATCATATTTAATACCCTGCCATCGCATTATATGTAAAAATGGCGAGGTGGGCAATTTTGCTTATGGCAAAGTCCGTAAACAAGCTATGATTGCCTGGGAAATGGGTAAAAAGGGAGCTATCCTGCAATCAACATCCGGCAATTAAGCGTTGTAACTATACCTTTAAATAATTTTACACGCCTGTTTTAATTCAGCAAGAATCAGGTTGCCTCCCGGACTAACTGCTTCTAACTTGCATCAATAAATCAAAGGATTATGCAAGTATTAATTATTATCGACGCTCAAAACGAGTTTTCAGCAAATGGAAAAAGACCGGTTCCTGATCAGCCTGCTGTTATTGAAATAATCCGCCAGCGGGTAGAAGAGGCTCGTGCTCAAAATAAACCCATAGCATGGGTTAGGCATTTTAATAAACCAAATGAATCACCTGCGTTTGTGCCGGGTACATGGGGAGCAGAATTTGTTACAGAAATGGGCCCCAAACCAGATTCGGAGATTGAGGTGGAATTTAAAAAAGATGTATATGGTGCCTTTACAGGATCTAACATCGGTTTGTGGCTTAAAAAGTTAGGCGCTGATGAAGTTTCCATAATGGGATTTTATACCCATGGTTGCGTATCAACAACAGCACGCGAGGCAATTATGGCCGGGTTAAACGTTTTTATTGATCCTGATGGGACCGCGGCGTGCGATCTATCTCACGAAACACTTGGCAAACAAACAGCAGATGAAGTACGACGATCTGCTTTATTACAACTTGCAAATATGGGGGCAACTATATCCAGGACTTGATCAAACAACCCAATCATTCACCAAACCCCATCAATGCGCCTCTAACCAATTTAACCCGGTGCCAATTTCAACCATAATAGGCACTTCGGTTTTAATGGCGTTTTTCATGTTTTCCATAATGATGGGTTTTATAATTTCCACTTCATTATGCGGAACGTCAAACACCAACTCATCATGCACCTGCATGGTCATGCGGGCATCCAGGTTGCGGGCCTTAATTTCGCGGTGAATGTTAATCATCGCAATCTTAATCATATCAGCTGCTGAGCCTTGTATGGGGGCGTTAATGGCATTTCGCTCAGCAAAGCCACGTACTGTTGCATTTGCCGAGTTAATATCACGCAGATACCTGCGCCTGCCCATCAACGTGCATACATAACCATTTTCGCGGGCGAAGTTCATGGTATCGGCCATGTAATTTTTTATGCCGGGGAACTGTGCAAAGTAGTTGTCTATAATCTCAGCAGCTTCCCTGCGCGGGATACCTAAGCTTTGCGACAAGCCAAAAGCCGATTGCCCGTATATAATCCCAAAGTTTACTGCTTTGGCATTGCGGCGCTGCTCGCTGCTCACCTCATCCAGCGCAATGCCGTAAACATTAGCGGCGGTTGCTGTGTGGATATCAAGATTTTTCACAAAGGCGTCCATCATATTTTGATCCTTGCTGATCTCGGCTATAATGCGCAGCTCTATCTGCGAATAATCCGCAGATACGATGGTATGTCCGCTGTCTCTTGGTATAAAAGCCTTCCTTACTTCGCGGCCGCGATCTGTACGGATAGGGATGTTCTGCAAATTGGGGTTGGTTGAGCTCAGTCGCCCGGTTGCAGCTACCGCCTGGTTGTAGGAGGTATGCACCCTGCCAGTTTTGGGATTCACCATTGTAGGCAAGGCATCCACATAAGTTGATTTGAGTTTACCCAGCTGCCTAAAATCTAATATATCCCTTACAATATCACTTTTAGCCGCCAGCGACAGCAACACATCTTCGCCGGTTTGGTATTGGCCGGTTTTGGTTTTTTTGGCTTTAGGATCAAGCATTAGCTTTTCAAAAAGCACTTCGCCCAGCTGTTTTGGCGATGCAATATTGAACCTAACGCCCGCTTTCTCATAAACCACTTTCTCCAATTTTGCTATGTCCGTTTCCAGTTCTTTCGAAAACTCCTTCAGTGTATCATGGTCAATCCGCACGCCTGCAAACTCAATATCTGCCAAAACATAGATCAGCGGATGCTCAATTTCGTGGATTAGTTTTTCACTTTCAACCTCTTTAAGCTTGGGTTCAAAAACGGTTTTCAGTTGCAGGGTAATGTCAGCATCCTCCGCGGCATATTCTTTAATCTTCTCCATCTCCACATCGCGCATGCTCCCTTGATTTTTGCCCTTGGCACCAATGAGCTCAGTAATAGAAACCGGCTTATAGCTCAGGTAATTTTCCGACAGGATATCCATGTTATGGCGGGTATCCGGATCAATTACATAATGCGCCATCATGGTATCAAACAGGTCGCCCTTTACATCAACGTCATACCATTTCAGCATTAAAATATCAAACTTTATATTTTGGCCGGTTTTGCCAATTGCGGCATCTTCCAGTATCGGTTTAAATTCATTTACTATCTTTTGTACCTCTTCCTGATTTTCGGGAACCGGAACATACCATGCCTCGCCTGGTTTTATGGCGAACGATAAACCTACCAGTTCGCACAGGTTGGCGTCGGTACCGGTAGTTTCCGTATCAAAACAAATGCTTTTTTGTTGTTTTAGCTGCGCGATAAGTGCGCTACGCTTTTCTAAGGTATCAGCCAAATGATATTCATGTGCAACAGTGTTAATATTTTTCATATCAACGGGTGTCGGCGGTTCATAAATATCTTCAATATCAACAGTCATGGTGGTGCGGCCATCGGCTACCGGATTACCAAAAAGATCAGTTTGTATAGACACCGCCTTCGTTTCGGTAATGCTGAAGTCATCACCAAAAACACGTCTGCCCAGGGTTCGGAATTCGAGCTCGGCAAACAATGGCTCCAAAAGATCCTTACTCGGCGCACACATTTCCAATCCGGCTTCATCAAGCTCAACAGGGGCGTTCAGGTTAATGGTTGCCAATCTTTTTGATAATAAACCCTGCTCAGCAAAAGCTTCCACATTCTCGCGCTGCTTACCTTTTAACTCATGACTATGGGCGATGATCTCCTCAACCGACCCATATTGTTTAATTAGCGCTTTGGCTGTTTTTTCGCCAATGCCAGGGATGCCGGGGATGCCGTCAACCGCATCGCCCCAAAGGCCCAAAATATCTATAACCTGTTCAACACGTTCTATTTCCCATTTCTCAAGCACTTCTTTTACGCCCAATATCTCCATTTCGTTACCCATGCGGGCAGGTTTATAAATACGGATATTGTCGGATACCAGTTGTGCAAAGTCCTTATCGGGCGTCATACAATATACCTGGTAGCCTTTGGCTTCGGCCTTTTTGGCGAGTGTGCCTATAATATCATCAGCCTCGTAACCATCAGAGGTAATCAACGGGATATTAAAACCCAGCACAACCTTAAAAATATATGGCAACGCAGCCGAAAGATCTTCGGGCATGCTTTCACGATGGGCTTTGTATGCTTCAAACTCAATATGGCGTTCTGTTGGCGCTTCGGTATCAAACACCACGGCCATGTGGGTAGGCTTTTCTTTCCTCAACACCTCCAGTAGCGTATTGGTAAAACCCATCACTGCCGATGTATTTAATCCGTTTGACGTAAAACGGGGATTTTTACTCAAAGCAAAATGCGCCCGGTAAATAAGGGCCATGCCATCCAGAAGAAATAGTTTTTTCATTTTATTTTTGATTGCACCGATTTATGAATGATTTCACCTGATTATCCGTCATAATATCTGGTGTTTCAAAAATACAATTTAGTTACGCACTAAATCAACCGGGTGCTCATTTTTTCCGGTTGGCAAATCAAATCGGTGAAATCACCCACTCCAATCGGTGTAATCAAAAGCTATTTAAAGCTGCAATCCGCCAAATGGTCATTCACCATGCCGGTAGCCTGCATGTGGGCGTAGCAAATAGTAGTACCAAAAAACTTAAACCCACGTTTCTTCATATCCTTACTGATTGCATCAGATATAAGCGTACTGGCGGGAACTATCCCAGGTTGATTTATAATAACCTTACCACCGGGCATAAAGCTGTACAAATATTTATCAAATGAGCCAAACTCCCCTTGAATACCGATAAACAGTTTTGCATTATTAATAGCCGCCAAAATTTTAAGCCGATTACGGATAATGCCCACATCCTGCATCAGGCGTTCAACATCGGCTTCGGTAAAATCGGCTACTTTTTCAACCTCAAAATCAGCAAAGGCATTGCGGTAGCCCTCGCGCCGGCGCAAAATAGTTATCCAGCTCAAACCCGCCTGCGCTGATTCAAGAACCAGGAATTCAAACAACTTTTTATCGTCATGAACCTCCTTACCCCATTCATTATCATGGTATTCTATGTAAAGTGGGTCTGTCCCGCACCATTTGCATCTTTTTAAGTCTTGAGTCTTAAGTCCAGAGTCTTGAGTCATTTTGATTATTTAAATTTATCAGGATTATTTATCATGTAATTAAGCAGCCGCGATACTTCTTCACTTTGCTGATTTAATGCTAAATATTTTTCATTCGTAATATAGTTACAAGCCAGTGATGCATCCAGCCATGCTTGCGTTTCACCATTTTCCATATCCGCATCCGTTAATTTACTTATAAAATGACTCGGATATCTCCGCTTTTTATAAGCTTCGGCAATCGAAGCAAATACTGATCTGGAAGACCTTCTTATTTGATCAATCAAACTATAAGTCTCTTCTTTAGGAAAACTTTTAGTTATCGAAAAAATTTCCATCGATAACGCAAAAGCTTTTTTATATGCAATAAGATCTCTGAAAGAACTCATTTTTAGTGTTTAGGTGAAAAGCTAAAGTCGTTATTTTTCCTAAGTAAATAAAATCCTGACTTAAGACTCTGAACTCAAGACTTTGGACTTAAACAAAGCTCATCCCAATACTCAACGGCTCTTCTGTAATGCGGTATCACTATTGATCCGCCTACCAAATTGGCAATCATAAATACTTCGTTCATTTCCTCATGCTTTACGCCGGCTTCGTGGCACTTGCCTAAATGGTATTTAATACAGTCATCGCAACGCAAAACCATTGATGCTACCAGGCCCAGCATTTCCTTAGTTTTTACATCCAGAGCGCCGTCGGCATAAGTGGTGGTATCCAAAGCAAAAAAACGTTTGATATTGGTATTGGCCGTTTCCATTATCCTGTCGTTCATTTTAGTACGATAGGATTCAAAATCTTCTATTAGTTTTCCCATGGGTGAGTGAGTTGGTGAATTAGCAAATTAGTGATTAATTTTTCAACACATTGCTACTGCCAAAATTAAACAAACCGAAATCGAAAATCCGAAATCCGAAATAATTGCTATAATTTTATCCCTTGCAATAACAACAAAATAGCAATGATTGATTTTATCCGCGCCGACCATATTCACATTTGCGTACCAACTGAAAGGCTGGAAGAAGCAAAGCAATTTTATGTTGATGTTATAGGTCTGCAGCAAATTGAAAGGCCTAATCATCTTTTTAGTACCAAAGGCTATTGGTTTGATATCGGCAATATCCAGTTTCATATCGGTGTTGAACCATTTTTGGGTCGTACATCAAGACATACCGCTTTTGAGGTGGTTGACGTTGTGGCTGCAAGGGCACATCTGCAAAAAAACAATATCGAAATTGTTGAAGAACCCCACATCCCCGGCCGCAACCGTTTTGCCTTTATTGATCCTTTTGGCAACAGGATGGAGTTATTGCAATTGGTTGATGAGTAACGTAAGCTATATTAAAGCGCCAGCTCAATGGATGGGTCCCAAAACATGGTTTTAAAATCCTGCACCTGGTCGTCCTTAACTTGTACGCCTTCGCTTTTCAGTAGCTCTTCCATTAAATTTCCGCCGAAATGAAATTTGGCAGTCAATAGTCCCTGCCGGTTAACTACCCGGTGCGCCGGCACTGCGGGCACCGCGTTTCCACAGGCCTGCATGGCATAACCCACCATGCGCGAGGAACCTTTAGTACCCAAATAGGCAGCAATTGCCCCGTAAGACGTCACCCTGCCCGGCGGAATCAGCCGTACAACTTCATAAACACTGTCAAAAAAATTATTATCCTTCATTTCATCATCAAAAAGAAAACTTAAGGTAATTAATATTCTTGTTATGCTTCAGGTATTTCTTTTCGTAATAGGTTTTTATGCACAGTACCTCATCAGCAAACTCCGAATGATAAAGGTCTTCGGTTTTAATATGAAGGTTCAAGCCTGTTTCTGCTATTTTTTCCACGGTATAAGCATGCAGACCGTCGTTATCCGTTTTTAAATTCACAAAGCCACCCGGTTTTAAAAGCGGCTTATACATATCCAAAAAACGCGACGAGGTAAGCCGCTTTCTTTCACGGCTTATTTGCGGCTGCGGATCAGGAAAGGTGATCCAGATCTCGTCGATCTCGCCTGGTGCAAAATAATCAATCAGTGTTTCAATCTGGATTCGTAAAAAGCCAACATTGTTCACGCCATCTTCCAGCGCGGTTTTGGCACCACGCCATATCCGGTTACCTTTATAATCAATCCCAATAAAATTTTTATCCGGAAACATGGTGGCTAAGTTAACCGTATATTCCCCCTTGCCACAGGCCAGCTCCAGCACTACCGGGTTTGTGTTTTTAAAAAATCCTGTACCCCATTGCCCTAAATAAGGTTTGCCGGCATCTAATTGTAAAACATTGCTGAAAGTATCTATCTCGGCAAAACGTCTTAATTTGTCTTTTCCCACTTAAAATAATTAAAGCGCAAAAATAGTATTTTGATAATTTATAAGACTTATCAAGTTTTTAAAATAGTTGTCCCATAACGATGGGTTTGAAACCCATCGTTATGGCTGCTTCGTGAGAGTGTACATTTTATCACGCCCTAAACAGCTTTTGTACGTGATAAAATTCACCCAATTAACGCCCTAAACGCATTTAGGGCGTGATAAAAATTGTAGCATTAACGCCCTAAATGCGTTTAGGGGGTGATGAAAAATCCATACAATTATATATAAATAATTGATTATCAATAAATTAAATAAAAAATATTCTTTTTTATGATGTAGAGACGCAATGCATTGCGTCTAACAGCGGATAGATTATCCTAATTTTAAAGCGGGCTTACACAAATATACCCAAAAATAGGCGGTTTTCAATCATAGCGATGGGTTTAAAACCCATCGCTATGATTGAAAACCAACCGTTATAACGTTATGCGAATGGAATATTTTATATATTTAAGATAATTTTTAAACCTATGCCTCAAAGTTATTCTTCATTATGGGTACACCTCATCTGGTCTACCAAAAATCGTGAACCTGTTTTAAATGCTTCATTAAAGCAAGAAGTTTTTAAAGTGATTAATGACATAGCAAACGATCATGAAGTTTACCTGGATTGCATAAATGGTGTTGAAGACCACGTACATCTGTTAGTTAGGTTACGAACAGATCAAACTGTTGCTGACATTGTCAAAACAATAAAAGGAAATTCGTGGGAATATTTTAAGGACGACCCTGATAAATATATTACCTGGCAAGATGGTTTTGCTGCATTTAGTGTTAGCGCGGGACATATAAAAAGAGTGCGCAACTATATTTATAATCAGGAACAACATCACAGCGAAAAATCTTTTAGCGATGAATTGAAAGAGATTAAACAAAAAATTAAATCCCAGTTAATGTAAGGTCTTATAGCATTGTAGCGATGGGTTTGAAACCCATCGCTACAATGCTGAACCGGACCCATCACCCCGCAAAACTAAACTTCCCCATCAAAACCGCCGGATTATCCCCTATTGCTATCGGCTCGCCGCACAAAGCTTCATTCCCCAACAGCGCAAACAGGATAGCTTCCTTAGCATCCGGATCAATTCCTAAACTGCCCGTATCGGTAATAGTTGCATCGGGCAGTGCCGTTTTTAAGTAATTTATAATGTAGATATTTTTTGCTCCGCCGCCGCTGGTAAATATTTTCAAATCGTCAGCGTTAAAATTGGCTTTTATAAAATCAACTACCGACTGTGCTGTAAAAGCACTCAAGGTGCAAACCACATCTTCGGCGCTTATGGATAAGGTATCTGATTGCACCATCGCATTATTAAAGTACGCCAAATTAAACAACTCGGGGCCCGTGGTTTTGGGGGCCTGCCCCTTAAAAAACGGATCACTAAGCAAGGCCTCTAATAACGACTCATTTACATTTCCTGCAAAGGCAATTTTGGAGTCTTCATCAAAAGCCCGGTTAAAGTATTTACGGCAGGCAGCATCTATCAGCGTATTACCCGGACCAATATCACTACACAAAATATTTTTATAGTCGCCATCAGCAGGCAAAAAAGTAAGGTTAGCAATGCCGCCAATATTTAATAATATCCGGTTTTCGCCAGATTTGCTGCCCAGCAAAACATCGCCATATAAAGCCAGCGGAGCACCTTCGCCACCAGCGGCAATATGCTTTTGTCTGAAATCGCTGATGGTTAATATTCCCGTTTTCACTGCCAGATGGTCACCATCACCAATTTGCAAGGTAGCATTCGGATAATTCGACAAACCGTGCAGCCGTTTGGGTGCATGATAAATAGTTTGACCATGACTTGCGATAAAATCAACATCCGCCGGACTAACACCCCATCCGGCCAACGCCTCCAAAACCAGTTCCCCATGGAAGTTGCCGATAAAAGCATTCAGCAAACAAACTTTTTCAAGACTGGCCTCCTTTTTGGCAAACACCTGCTGAATCTCTTTTTTAAAATCCTCCTCATAAGATATGGTAATAAATTTAAGCAGGCTAAACTGCGTTTGCAAACCGCTCCCACTAAACTTGCACAGGGCAATATCCAACCCATCAAGCGAGGTGCCCGACATTAAGCCAATCCCAATTTTCTCTTTTTTTTTGGCAATGCCGAAAAGCTTTTGCAAATTTTGATTCATGGCTAACATGGGCTTAAATTAGGCAATTATGTACAAATATTTGTTATAACGATCAATACTTCATAGCGATGGGTTTGAAACCTTGAGTGTTCGAAACATCCGAAGAATACCTTTTTGTCATTCTGAACGTAGTGAAGAATCTTCTTCAACAAGCATAAACGCGTGCTTTTCTGGAGTAGAAGATCCTTCGCTCCCGCTCAGGATGACAATCTTGTTGTTTATTTTCAAGGTTTCGAACACTCAAGGTTTTATACCCATTGTTATATGCTCCTGTTTTTTTAATAAATAACCACACTATCTAAACATATCTGATATATTTGTTTTCACCAATTTTATACCGGGCATAAAGCCCTGAGCCGAAAGTCTTAAAGTCAAAACTCCCGGCTCTGGGCCTTGTACTTAGCATTCAAAAAAAGAACATGGCAAGATTAAATTTACTGGAAGCAACGCGTTATGAGAAATTACCGGTAACGGTATACCAGGATCAAAAAACAGCATCGGTGGCAGTAGCAGGCCGCATAGCCGCATTAATAAAAAGCAAAGCCGCCAAAGGCGAAAAAACAGTACTGGGCCTGGCAACTGGCGTAACACCTATTGCTGTTTATGCCGAACTGGTGCGCATGCACAAGGATGAAGGCCTGAGCTTTAAAAATGTGATCACCTTTAACCTGGATGAGTACTACCCTATGCAGCC
>OLKV01000003.1_pt1 | contig 10066 bp, 9 predicted proteins | sample 1604391 | NCBI WGS metagenome assembly OLKV01 (sample SAMEA104055711, study PRJEB20765) | soil metagenome | isolation source: soil | reverse complement strand
GCTGCTTACCGGCTGCCAGGGCGTACCCGGAGCACCTTGCTCTGTAGCCCTGTTAAGGGGTGAGAGCTCAAAGTTAGTGACAGCGTAAGGCACGGGGTTATAAACTATGCCATTACTCTGCTGCGCCCCGGACGCTGCGCTGCTGCCAGTAGGATAATAATAATTAAAAACCCCGGCACCCGTATTTATGGCATCAGATTTATAACTGCCATCTGCACTTGCGGCAACATAAGGCAAATATCTGGTGGATTGCCTGCCATTGGCATCATAAGCCATCGGCTGTACCAGGTCATAATCAGCGGGGCTGCCTTTTACCTGCACGGTTTGCATGGGTCTACCCAAACCATCCATATACTGTATGGTTTGCATTACGTCGCAGGCGCTGTAGTCAATCCCTGAAGGATTGTAGCCCGGTATCCTGGGAACCGACGTCATGATGTAATTTTTTGAAATACTTGGAGCTGTAGTCAGCAGCATACAGTCAGGAGCAGATATGTAAAGCCTGAGGGTGCTTGTTGCTGTAGCAGTAAAACTTACCGTAGGTAGTATGGTGATACTGGTGGGGCTGTAATATGCACCCGGCGCAGGCGTAGTATTAATTGGCTGAGTCACCAGCGTTTGTGCCCGCAGGCCCAAAGAAAAAAACATAAATCCGGACAGTAATATGCTGATGGTTAATTTCGTTTTTTTCATAATATGTATTTTTACAGTCATGAGGTTTAGCAGCGGATTTTAATAGAAATAGTTCAACTCAATAATTTATATATGAAACATAGATCTTATCTCAATATATAAGCGCTGTTAGCGACGAGCCGGAGCCTACACTTATATTAGTAAAATTAGCCCTGGGCGTATTGGAATATGTACTATTGGCAAGGCTTATAGTATGCAGATTATTTGAAGATCCTGTGGGATAGATGTTTATAAAATAAGTTCCCAATGGTACCTGTACGGTTATACTTCCATTATTTAAAAATGTATAGGTATTATTTATCGTTCCACCGATGAATGCTATCTGGTAGCCATCGCTCGTATTATTTGTTAAGGTAAACGCAAACGTTTGGATACATTGCCCATTTGTATTTGCATAGTTTTGCCCGTTATTTGTCATATCCAGCTGGGCTTGGGCATCCGCACTGTTTTGATTGTTTGATGTATACTTACCCGCGGGCACAGTATAAACAACGCTTGTACCATCATAATTTGTGCTACAGGCACAGGTGAAACTTTGTGAAATAACACTATTTCCATAAGTTATTTGCGCATAATTATAATTGTAATTTTTTACGATATTTTTATTTTTATCCTCAACATTAGCTAGCCGCTGAAATCCATCGTAATTGAAGTAAGTTGATTTACCTGCTGCATCAGTTGAACTGGTTAAGCCTATCAGTCTGTCATAAGTATAAGTTGTCATCAGGGAGTTAACCGGGGAAAAGCGTACATCATCAATTTGTGTAGAAAGGCTTATAGTATAAGTACTGTTGGATACGGTTACTATACTTGACTGCAACACCCACACTCCTGCAGTCTCCTGCCAGTAAGTAAGCTGGTAATTTCCATTGTCCAGCCCGGTGAGCTGCTGTGAATAACTTCCTGTGTGACTGTAATATCCTGATTTGGCATCTCCGCTGGTACTATTCCCGTCCCCCTCCTCAAAGCTGTCATAAAACACATCTGTAACTGCGGCATTTTTAACTTCGACAACCGGGAAAAGACGGTTATATCCCCAAATGTAAGAGGTGTTTGCCGGACTCGTGCTTATCGCAGGATTGGCATTAAACTGCGCAATATTACCGCGCTGATCATAATTGACAAATTGGGTATGTTGTATAAACCTGCTATCTATTTGCTCCTGCTCATTATTTCCGTTGTAAGTAACTGCATAATTAGCAAGTCCGCTGGCCAATGGCAGTTGCACAAATTCGAGCCCATAGTTATAGGAAGGTTTGATTGTTATTTGAGGTGTACCGGAAGGAGGTGTGATATTGATTCCTTTAAACGTGGTAAGTGAAGCCGAAACTATTTGTTCGGAACCGTTTATTACTTTAGTATTTACAACCTGTAGCGGGCTTCCAATCATGTTGTTGTTCACCATATAAGATAATGGTTTAGTAACTAATACCGTTTGATCTACCGGGCTTGGGACAACGTCAAAAGGATACAGGTATTTTGTGTTTAATGTTTGCCCTTTACTATCTGTAAAAGATTTTTGCCTAAGTAAACCATGCGTTGTTTCGTAGTTTGAATTTGTTACCGTAGTTACGGGGTTCTGGCCATTTTGATCATACCGAACATCTGTCATTTGACTTTCCAGGTATGGATATAGATAATGGTAATATGCGGTTGCTTCAGAATATTCGGTTCCTGCATTAGTATTACACAAAAATATGATATCCGCTTTTAGGGCACGGATAGAATCAGTTCCGTTGCCAAAAGCCGTATAGTTATAAGTCTTTGAGTCAAGCAGTGTCCCTGCAGAATTGTAAATATTTTTGCCGATCAGTTTGCCCCGTTCAAGCTCGCGACTGTTAAAGGGCACATACGGAGATTGGTTGGCCTGAAGATTATTAACATAGGGAAGATCCAAATGACCGTTATCAAAATTAGTAAACTTGTACTGGGTAACTCCTCCATCCTGGTCCTGCTCCTCTACTTCGCTATAAGCTATATGCGTGCCAGCGGTATTTTCAGTCAGCGGCAGAACTGATTGCCAGGAAAAAACACTTATACTGGCCGTTGTATTGTTGTTTGCGTTATGGATTACATAGTTAGGCCAGTAATACTGAGGTTTAGAGGCTAGCACCCCACTTGATCTGCCAGTAAATCCTGTTTGAGGGGTATAGTTTTTGTAATAATAGTATTGTTTTGTTAGTGTTTGGTTAGGAAGGTTTGGATCCGTGCTGGTTATTTTACGTATTCTTAATCCTCCGGCAGTTAAGTCATTTGGGTCGGCAACCAATGGATTCCAAATTGGTACATTAAGTTCCTGCGAATAGATATTGGGTTCATATTGAAAAGTGGTAGTTCCCCCCGTAGGATAAATGATCTTGGTGAGTGTACCCGCCATCAGGTAATTGGGATCAATTCTTCTGAAAGCAAAAAAGTTGTTAAGATCTCCGCTTAAAACCGTATTTATATCTTCTGTCTGCCCATTGCTGAACCCCCAATAGTCTACCTGGGTACTTGCATAACCTGGCAGCGGTGTTGAATTGTCATAGGTAAAATTAAAAGGCGGCAATGTTTCATTTAACCCATCTTTTTCCTGAAGATTAAGCAGGGTCAACCTTTGGGTGGGGTCGTTGCTATAAGTAAAGTCATATTCCTTGAGCAATTGATTTGCAGCAGCACTATAAACCTGTATATTATCGAGCTTTTCCCATTGTAAATTACTTAAAACATCAGGATAGTCCCCGTTAGGATAATCCTGCCCGTTATTTCCGTATAAAAAGCAAACGTCCTGATTTTGAACAGATGATTGTCCTCCATTCGTAAGAAATTGCAAATAATTTTGATTTGGAAACCTTAGTTCAGTAGTTGGTGAGATATTAAACTTAATTTTCCCCTGTTCTGAATCGATTTCCTGCAAATACAGCGGCGAAATCAATTTTCCTTGATATGGGCCGGCTGCCGGGACTGTAGCATCTTCGGAACTACATGTTTGGGCAAGAAAAGTGGAAATATTCATAAATGACGTATGATTTTTTGTTACATCATAGCTTTTTTTATAAAGCGCGATATACATTTGATTAATCATAGGGCCACGTGTATAGGTAAAGTTAACCTGGCTACCATCCGGCCCGATAATTTTTGTGAGATACCAGGAATCAGCCAGCCAGAAATCCGTGTTTTGTGCAAAAAAGTTGATGCTGTATTCAATTGCCGCGTTAGTACCCCCAAATACGTATTGCGTGCCATCTTCTGTGGTTATTATGAAGCCTGGAAAACTGCTTGGAAAGCCATAGGTAATCCAGGGACTGCCAAGACCAGACGGCGGGGTGAAGGGACAGGCAATATTAGCGGCAGCAGTAAAAGCAATTTTTAATCTTCTATCTGTAGGGCATAGTTGGCCTAAATTATTTATATAGAACTTACCCGAATAATTCCCGAAATTGAAACTGAATTCATCAGGTTCTGTATCTAATATATATTGCATGGATTTCGTACTGGCAACGTTCTGCATATAAGTGCCCAAACTCCAATCGCTATTCAGATCAGAATTAGACCATTCGAAACCCATACCATAACTTTTATTATATTCGGGAACGGCACCGCCCGTCGTCCAATTGTCATCGTCTGGTAAATCATGTACTGTACGTGTGATCACCCCTGGGTTTGATAAGCTCCAGCCATTCCCAACCCATCCCGGATGGGTATCCGGCCGTATTCCCGACGCATGATAATTTAGCGAAAGCGGGAGCGTGACTTCTTTTTCTTTTAAAGTATATAAAGGAATACTAATTTCAGGTACTCCTGTAAAGTAAGAAACAGGAATTTCACCATATAATGCCATGCTTGCGGCGTTAGGACTCTGAACGCTTATGGGTGGTTCAGGAACCGTTATTTGTGAAAATGCCGGCAACGTGATGACTGTAATAAAAATCAAGGATAGATTAATTGCTAATGCTCTCATATAAAGTTAAATAATCAATGTTTATTCTTTGGTTAATATTTCAACCTGAGCCTCAAGTTTGTTAATTCTTTGTTCTTGTTCTTGCTGTTTTTTATCCTTATCAATCAAATACAAAGTGAGCTCCTCTATTTTTTTAACCAGCACCTTATTCATCTCACCAAGGTCTAGCCCTTCTTTTTCAACATCTTGAGCCGAAGGCATATCCGGCAAATGTTGGTTTTGATCGATATAAGCTTTCACATCTGAAAGTGCCGGAAGATTGTAATCTTTTTTGAAAATATAATCCGGCCAATTGGCAACTGTTTTCACTGTAAAAGATGTAGCGACTGCCGCCCCCGCTACGGCAAGTAAATAGCTGCCTTGTTTTCCCTGGGTATTCCCAATAAGAACCTGCCCATTTCCCTGTACCCACATTAGCTGCGTCTCATTGTTATTATTATCATGGTTATAAAAGGCAAATCCACCAGGTGAACCAGGTTCGGAATTGGCAATAAAATCTGTTTCTCCCGCAGATGCAGTCCTATTCCAACCAATAAGCATTGCAGGCAGAGTTGGCTAAATAACTCAATGTCATGCCCGACTGGCTTGGGTCTAAATTGGCAGGGCTACCTGAAGTTAACATCGTACCCAAAATATGTAATTTGGCTAAAGGACTTGTTGTTCCAATACCTACATTACCTGCAAAATAGCCCTGTCCATCTGCACGAATACTATAAGTTGTAGTTCCATTGAGCAAGCCATCATAAAAATAATTTGCAACGCCATTAGGATTGTCTGTCCAGGCCCTGAAGATCCCTGCGGGCATTGAATATCCTGATCCTAATTGATGCCCAGTATAAAGTATTTGGCCAGCAGGTGTTTGTGTTACCACTTTAAAACACCGTTGGCATCTTCGGTTAAGGTTGTTTGTACAGAATAACTAAATCCTATAAAAACAAATAGTGATAAGGTTAGATAGATTCGCTTCATAAATGATAAGGGGGTAATATTAATGTTTATTTGATGCATTAATTAGGATTTGCATTTGCTGTTTGAGCTGATCGATTTCCTCTTGTTGCGTGTTTAATGTTTTATCTTTCTCAATCAAATACAAAGTTAGTTCTTCTACCTTTTGCAATAGTTTTATTTGATTATCTCCCACGTTTAAGCCATCGGCTTGCATTTCTTTAGCAGAAGGAATTTCAGGTAGATGATGATTTTGATCGATGTAACTTTTGAGGTCAGGTAATGAATATAGTTTGTAAGTGGGTTCAAAAACGAAATCTGCTCCAGTAACATTAACGGTTATCGCGTTCGCTCGAACACTGCCTAAAACGTCCAGTTTATACGCCGAGTTCATCTGAGAAGCCTGTCCAATAAGAACGTTACCCTCCATAAATGCAAACTGACTCGCATCAAATTGCATTTTACTATAAGAGCTGGTTGCTCTATTAAATGACTGCAAACCAACCAACCCCGTTGGTTGTGCAAGATAAACCTCTAATCCTTCTGCTCCATTATTTGAAACTGCAAATTTTTGCTGAGGCGTTGTTGTTCCAATACCCACGTAGCCGTTATAAAGCCAGGTCATTACCTGTTGATCGGGAATATTGCTTGTATTTGCTGGTCCATTTATATATAAGTCCAATTGAGACCCCGAAACACTCGGCCCGCCATGTCCAATTCTAAATTCCGCACTTTCATTGTAAGAATAATTCGTCGTTCCTAACCGTGAAATCTTAAAAATTGATTTAGTTGGTGCTATAATGCCACTTGGCTTACTGTCTGACAATGGCTCATAAACGTGAAGATTAGATGCCGGGGCTGATGTTCCTATCCCTACGTTACCAGAATTAAGATAATAGTTTCCTGTACCACTAACATTCGTCCATTGTGCATAAGTAAATTGCAATACCGATAAAACGGCAATAAGAGTTAAATAAAATTTTTTCATTTAGTTTTTTTTGAAAGTTCTGCGACTCGTTTTATTAATAATTAGGTTCTCTGGCAGTATTTTTCCTATGTAATATTTATTTTATTCTATTTGAAAAAAGCCATAGCTAAACCATTTAATGGTTGCTTTATTAAAAAGACTGTTTAATATTTTCCCGGGGGGGTGACTTTTGTAGTGACCGAAAGGGTCAATTTTTTTACAAGGGATTACTGTAAAACATATAATTCAATAAAGGGGAATTCGGATAATATAATTTGCGATTTTTTTGTAAAATGTTCATTTAATGGTGATTTTATGAGGTTTAGTGTTAGAAATATTAATAGCCAATGTAGAATATTTTTTTTAGTTAATAATTGGATAGTTGTAACTAATTTGTTACAAAAAAACATATTAAGTATTTTAAATGTCGTAACAAAACACGCCCTTAAATCTGAATCAACTACCTACTTTCATCTTCCTTTCAAGATCGTGACCTGCAGTAAAAACAAAAAAATTCCTTTTATTACCGAATATAATTAAACACAGATCCTTTGATAAAAAATTCAACTATAGCTATTAATAAAGACAAGATTTAAGTTAATAATCGGATACGTATTTTTATATCATAAGCAGGAAAAAGACAGGCGGCTTTATAAAACCATTGAAGATGTCGTTTTAGGCGGTACCGCCTTTTCACAGGCCTTGCGACAAACCGGCAGATTTTCCTTATGCCGTAGTCTACAGCCTGTTGTTTTAATACTATGAACAAGTATTTCTTACCGTTATAGTAGTGTTTGTCTTAACTATTTGAGCTTGCGCCGGAGTCAGTTCATCTGATTAATCAGTCTCCGCCTTTGATTACCTTGGTAGAATTTGTCGAACGGTGTGCCCTTTTATCTTTAAAGGATAACCTTATTTTAGGTCGAGGTTGGCCAAGTTCGACAGGTGCGAACTTGGCCGACTAAAGAATAAATAATAACAACTTATTGAACTCATTTAACATTCACAGCTTCTATGTTTAAACGGTTCGCAAAAAATCGCCTAAATAACTTCTTATCCTCCGTGATTTTTGCTAAGAAATAAGAAATCAAAATAACTACTGTAAAATCAACTATAGTTTCTATAGATAAATACAGCAAATTATTCCCGGTATACACCCTTAATATTGAATGAATAAAGAGCATTATTGGAAAATGTATTAAGTATAAAGTATATGAAAAGGGTGAAAAGAAGGTGAAAAATTTAAGAAAGTTCAGCTTTAAAAAATAATTCAAGTATAAAATCGCAAAAAACAGCTGAATAAAACCATAATAAAAAGGATTTGCTACAGCTGCGTTAAATACTACAATACCTTTCATAAATAATAAAATGCTCACTATAATACCCGCCACTATTAATAGATATTGCTTTATTCTTTCATAGTTGGCTATAACTGCAGTATATAAAAATCCTAAAAACCAAATGGCTATATAAAATATGCTGGAATAACTGAAGTGCTTAAATATATAAACTAACGGAACTATGGAAATAATTAAAAACACATACCTCAAAAACTTATTTTTTTTCTTAATACTGATAAATATAAACATGGCACTCATATACAACCACCACTCGATGAACAGACTCCACATTGGGCCGTTAAGTTGGATTATATTGGTAACTAATAATGTTATTGTTTTAAAAATTTGTGATGGGGACACAAAGTATACGTCGCGTACAGTATATAAATCTGTTGGCAGCTTTTTTATTATATAGGTATGATCATTAAGAAAAGGAAACAATTTCATTAACACAAATACTATGAAAAGGCTGGCAATAAGCGTGGGATAGATCCTGGTAACTCGATTGATGAAAAATTTTTTATAATTAAATCCATCTTCACTCATCATGTTAAAACCACTATAAGTTATTAATACTCCAGACAAAAAGAAAAATATTACAACGGATATATTTGCAATTAAACCAAAAATTGTCGACGCCATCCCTATCCCGTAGACCGCCGACCATATTGTTTGATTAATGTGGGCTATCACAACTAAAATAGCCAACAAACCTCTGGAAGCATCAAATAGTTTTAACTCCCCTTGGGTGAAATTGTGTTTTGCAAATAACATTTAAATAGATAATAAATTTGATTTTTTTTCTAACATTGTAATTATACAAATTTTAATATAATCAATCCTATTCATGAAAATCTATTTGAAATTAGCCGGTTTAATTACAGTTATTATCTTTTTTTTATGCGCATGCAAAAGTGAAAAATTTCATGGAACCGTTACGATAAAAGGACTAGCATTCAATTTAAATGATACCGATTTTACCTATGAGTCTTTTATTTAGCGAGAAAAATTTCATGTATCCCAATTCTGCTAAATTTAATGGCAAGCGGCTAATTTATATTCACGGCTGCCCAAGTGGCGACGCAAATCATGGTACATGTTTAATGAACGTACCGGCATACGCACATCTGGTTGATACATTGAATAAAAAAGGCTGGCAAGTTATCGAATTTGATTTACCAAGTAAAAAAAATATACCCGATTATTGGTAAGATGGCGGCGTTGAATATAAAAAGGCTTATCTCTCAAAAATCAAACAAACCATAATATGGGCAGAAAACCATTATGGACATGCCGACGAATATTATATTGGTGGAATTTCATATGGGGGATTACATGCTTTAATGGCGGTTGAAAATTTTAATATTTTTACAAAGTATTTTGCAATATTACCTGTAATAAAAATTGGGTGGCTTGATGAGTTGAAAAAATACTATACATCGGGTGTGCCAAAATTTGACCCATCTATTGATGTTAAAAATTTAGTGCGCATTCCAGGCATGCTATCGTGGAATACAAGCGACGAAAGAGCTAACTACAGATATACTGATACATTATATCATAATTTAATGTCAGTAGGAGCTCCAGTGGAAGATAGGGTACTAAACAAGGGGGGGCATTGTGCAGGAAATATCGATTACTTATACAATTTTTTGAATAAATAGAATTAGTCAGTCAATTTTTCATTGCTGGCAATCACCGACACTATACAGGCAATCTTTTTCCGGTTTTAAAGCCATAATTTTTAATGCGATTTTAGCAATGGTTGATGATTATATGTATCTAAACCTAACCTCAGCAACAATGAATTTAACTGAGCGTACATCCCATTTTCACCGCTTAGGCATCAAATGCGCAAGATGAATGAAAATATCAAGGCCGAAACGCAACTGAAAAACAAAATACAATCGCTTCGTCCATATAGCCTTGACATTTCATTCTGCCGGTCGGTAATTTTCCCGGTTGCGGTGAAATTTGCATGAATGTGGATGGGAAAGGGCAAGTAGGTTGCGCGACTTCCCTCTTGCTGTGCATCGGGGGATCACCAAATCCCAAGTTAAATATACTCTGAAGCGCTGGACAGTAACCTTCATCCGGCACATCAGAACCCCGACGTATGTTTGGGCTCACCAGGTTTCCCATCGGGTCATTAAACATTATTGGATTATTGCCAGCGTATTG
>OLKV01000059.1_pt1 | contig 10110 bp, 6 predicted proteins | sample 1604391 | NCBI WGS metagenome assembly OLKV01 (sample SAMEA104055711, study PRJEB20765) | soil metagenome | isolation source: soil | reverse complement strand
ATAATTCATCACCCGCCACTTACAATTAGTTGTAATGCTCAACCAACTGGTTAAAGAATATCAACCAGTTCCTGGTAATAATCCAAACCAAGGTGGGTGATTAAATCTTCGCCCATTATATGGCGTAAAGTATTCTGCAGTTTTATTAACTGTTTAAATATGTCATTTTCAGGAGCTAAACCTTCAGCAGTTTGTGGCGATTTTAAGTAGAAAGATAACCATTCCTGAATTCCACTCATGTTTGCTCTTTTTGCAAGATCGCTAAATAAAGCAAGATCCAGTGCAATAGGGGCAGCCAGGATAGAGTCGCGGCAAAGGAAATTGATCTTAATCTGCATTTTGTAGCCTAACCAGCCAAAAATGTCGATGTTATCCCAGCTTTCTTTGTTATCGCCGTGTGGAGGGTAGTAATCAATACGAATTTTGTGGTAAAGATTTCCATATAATTCAGGATTATCCTCCGGACGTAAAATGTCTTCAAGCACACCCAGTTTTGAAACCTCTTTTGTTTTAAAGTTATCCGGATCATCAAGTACCAAACCATCGCGGTTACCCAGAATGTTTGTTGAAAACCATCCGTTAACACCTAATGAACGGGCAGCTAAGCCTGGTGCTAAAATGGTTTTCATTAAAGTTTGGCCTGTTTTAAAATCTTTACCGGCAATTGGTGTTTCGGTTAATTTTGCCAGTTCAATCATCGCCGGAATATCAACTGTTAAGTTAGGGGCACCGTTTGCAAAAGGTATACCTAATTTTAAAGCTGCATAAGCGTAAATCATACTTGGCGATATGCGTTTATCATCGTCAAGCAATGCCTGCTCAAATTTCGCAAGTGTTTGGTGAATGTCTGAAGCTTCGTAATAAATTTCGGTTGATCCGCACCATACCAAAACAATACGATCGCAGCCATTTTTTTCTTTAAAGCTTTTTATATCATTCATTACCTCCTGTGCAAGCTCATGTCTTGTACCGGTTTTAACGTTTGTACCTATAAGGTTTTTAGCATAGTTTTTGTCAAAAGCAGCTTTCATAGGTACTACTACTTCAAGCTCGGCTTTAACTGCATTTAGTAAATCTGGTTCAAGTACCTTGGCTTTCATAGCCGCTTCGTATACGTTATCAGAATATACATCCCAGCCACCAAAAACTACATCGTTTAAATTAGCCAATGGAACAAAATCTTTAACTTTTGGGTAACGGTTTTCGGTTCTTTTGCCTAAACGTATGCTTCCCATTTGAGTAAGGGAACCAATTGGTTGTGAGATACCTTTTTTTACGGCTTCAACACCTGCAATAAGTGTAGTAGCAACTGCACCCAAACCAGGAATTAAAATACCGAGCTTACCTTCGGCGGGTTTAATATTTGTTTTCATTCTTTTTATTTTATTTATAAAATCGTTAACGCTAAAGCCAATTATGTGCTTTATACCATTTAAGTGTTTCTGCTACCCCTGTTTTTAGGTTATACTCAGGATAAAACCCCAGGTTGGTTTTGGCTTGTGTAATATCACAATACCAGTTTACCGCCATTAATTCATTCAATTTCTCAAGATTCAATACTACGGCTTTGTTTTTCAAAGAACCATATTTTTCAAACAATATGGCTATTAATTTTACAAAGTTTACAGGTAAATGAAACTTCAAGGCTTTTGAATTAAGGGCTTCTTTAGTAAAATTGGCCAGTTCATAACGGTTATAAAACTCACCGTCAGACAGGTTATAGGTTTTTTGATTACCTGTAAAAAGAGCTTTTACAGCAGCTTTTGCTAAATCAGTAACATAAATAAAGCTAAATTTTTGCTCCATGTTGCCTATATAGGGCTCAATATGATTGGCTACCTGTTTAAAAAAAATAAATATATCCTTGTCACGAGGGCCGTAAACCCCAGTAGGTCTTAATATGTTATAATTTAACGACGAAAATGCCTTTAAATTCTCTTCGGCAAGTAATTTGCTTTTGCCATAAGCTGTAACCGGGTTAGGGGGGGTCTCCTCGGTTATAATTCCTGATAGTATGGTTAGCGGGCCAATTGCGGCTAAACTGCTAATCAAGACTATTTTTTTCAATTCGTTATTGTTTTCAACAACGGCCTGGGCAAGGTTGCGGGTATACTCCGCATTAATATGATTATATTCATTTGCTGAACGTGCCGTTGTAACACCCGCAGCATGGATGATATAGTCATATTTGTTTTCGCTTAATTCTTTTTTAAGCGCCGATACATCATCAAAATCAGGGTAGGTATATTTTATATCAAAAGCTTTTAAATGATCTGTCTTACTGCTTTTTCTAACAGCTGCGTATACTTCCAGGTTATTTTTTAATGCTTCTTCAATTAAATGGTATCCTACAAACCCGCTTGCGCCGGTTATTAAAACCCGCTCTTTCATATTGCTTTTTCGTATATCCTGTATTTTTTATACGGATCTCCTTTTATAGCAATAATAGCCTCATTAATAAGCGTGTTATTCTCGAGGGTCCAGCCGGCTTCGGCATGTTTCAAGCCTTTTCTTTTATATTCTTTTATAATAGTGCCATACAGGCAAGCTTCAATTCCCATTTTGCGGTAACCATCAACAATGCCTAATGCATAAATGCGGATGCTTTGTACTTTGCTTTTATTGAGCAACAGTTTAAAAATGCCGGTTGGCAACAACCGTCCTCTTTTAATTTTAATTAAAACTTCGTTAAGATTTGGCAATGCTAAGCCAAAGCCAACTATTTTGCCGTCTTGCTCGGCAACTAATGCAAAATCAGTATCCAGTATCAGTTTAAGGTCTTTTGCCAGATAATCAAATTCTTCGTCTGTTAGCGGAACAAATCCGGTGTTTTTATCCCATGCAGAATTATAAACCTTTCTTAGATTGGCGGCTTCTTCCTTAAATTTCTTTAAATTAACCTTACGGATAATAATGTTATTGCGCTTTAAACGCTCTTGTAAAGCATCTAACAACCTAACCGATCTATCATCGTAGCCTTCACCATCCCAATGCCAGCCTATCAGGTCAATCTGTTTTGAAAATCCTGAATGCTCAATCAAATCAGCGTAATATGGCGCGTTATACGTCATCATTAACATCGGTGGGCTATCAAAACCTTCAATTAATAGTCCACAAGCTTCATTGGTTGAAAAATTTACAGGGCCGATGAAGTTTTGATCAACGCCTCTTTCCTTTAACCAGTCGGCAGCTGTTCTAAATAATAGGTTTGCTGTTTCCTGGTCGTTTATGCAATCAAAAAATCCCCAGAAACCATCGTTACGTTTGTTATAATCGTTATGAGCATTGTTTAATATGGCTGCAATACGGCCAATAACTTGTCCGCCATCGTTATAAACCAAAAACGCCTGTAATGAATTATGCTTATGAAAAGGATGCTTAGTTAAAAGATCTTTTTGGGCAATAAACAATTCAGGAACATAATTGGGATCGTTCTTGTAAAGTTCGTGCGGAAAATCAATAAATGTAGTCAGTTCCCTTTTTGAGTTAACCGGTACTATTTTTTTCATTTAAATGATTAGAATTTATAGATGAGGTTTTTTAAACAAAATAAACAATGACAGCTTTTACTGTCATTGTTTATCAGTTCATTATATTTTGCTCTTATGCTGATAAAAGCTGGTTTATATTTTTTCTTTTACGGTTGTTACACCAACTTCTTTAAAAGCCTTTGATATTTTTTCAATAGCTTCATCAATTTGGTCAAAAGTATGGGTTGCCATTAATGAGAAACGCAATAAAGAAGAATCAGAAGGAACCGCAGGAGAAACAACAGGATTAACAAATATACCTGCGTCCTGAAGTTGTTTGGTAACCAGGAAAGTTTTGTGATTGTCCCTAACATAAATAGGTAAAATTGGACTTTCTGTAGGGCCCAAATCAAAGCCCTCATCAAGCAATAACTTCATTGCATAGTTAGTATTATCCCAAAGTTTGGTAATACGCTCAGGTTCTGATTCAATAATGTCAAGCGCCGCAATAACACTGGCTACAGAGCCGGGTGTCATACTCGCGCTAAACATTAACGCACGGGCACGGTGTTTTAAGTAATCAATTGTTTCAGCATCTGCAGCTATGAAACCACCCAACGATGCTAAAGATTTACTGAATGTTCCCATTATCAGGTCTACATCGTCAGTTAAACCGAAGTGTGATGCTGTACCGGCACCCAAATGACCAATAACACCAAGGCTATGGGCATCGTCAACCATAATGTTTGCACCAAACTTATCCGCTATCTTTACAATTTCAGGTAATTTAACTATATCACCTTCCATGCTGAATATGCCGTCAACCGCTATTAATTTAACAGCTTCTTCCGGTAAAATGCTCAGCTTGCGCTGAAGATCTTCCATATCGTTGTGTGCATATTTAATAACTTTCGAGAAAGAAAGACGACTTCCGTCAATCAGAGACGCATGATCGTATTCATCAAGTATTAAATAGTCATTACGGCCTGTAATGCTCGATAAAACCCCCAGGTTAACCTGGAAGCCAGTGCTAAATAAAACGGCAGCTTCTTTACCTACGTAAGTAGCAAGCCTGTTTTCAAGTTCGATGTGAATATCAAGAGTACCATTTAAAAACCTTGATCCGGCGCAACCTGTGCCATATTTATCAATAGCTTTTTTCGAAGCTTCTTTTATTTTAGGATGGTTTGTTAATCCCAGATAAGAATTAGAACCAAACATTAATACACGCTTGTGATCGATAATGACTTCGGTATCCTGTCCAGACGATATTGGCCTGAAGTAAGGATATAGCCCAAGCTCCCGGATGGCATTTGCATCCTGGAATTGAGCAATTTTCTCATGTAATTTTTTAACCATGTATTAACCCAGCTTAAATTTTTTGTAAAAATACCATGAATTAGGTTATAACTTATTATTTAGAATGTAATTTTTTTTAAACACCTCAAAATTCAAACCTGTTCCCAATCGGCAAATTAATTAAAATTTTTATTTATTTGGCGACACTATTTTTCATTTTTTTATAAAAAACCTAAAAATCAGGCTATTTAAAGTTTTTTTGACACGTTAGCGTAAAATTTTTGTTATGTGTAATAGATAGCGGGCCAATTAATTACATATTAGTACATCAATATAAAATTAAAAAAAAATATTAATATCTTTTGCTTATTAATTATCTTTAAAAGCACGCATGACTTTGGACGCCTATGAAAAAATCTACCTGCTTAATAATATTTAGTTTAACATTAATTTTACCTTTTGCTATTTTTGCTCAGCAAAAAACCGATACCGTTGTTACCTTAAAGCAATGTGTTGATTTTGCCCTCCGAAATCAGCCGGCAGTAAAACAGGCTGCAATTGACCAGCAAATTAATGAAAAGGACATCCGGATTGGTTTGTCAGCATGGTTGCCCCAGGTTAGTTCATCTGATTTTTATCAGTATTATTTTAAAGGCAGTCCGCCGGTAGTAACTCCGGCGTACATTGCCACCGGTTCTACTGTAGACCAATATTCGGGCTTAGGGTTGCAAGCCAGCCAGGTAATTTATAATAATGATGTGTTACAGGCAGCAAAGGCTGCAAAATATTCGCGCTTGTACTACAAGCAAAATACATTCAGCAGCCAGATCAATGTAGTTTCTGATGTAAGCAAGGCTTTTTTTGATGTGCTACTGTCAGAAAAACAACTTGATATATTAAATGAAGATATCATACGGTTGCAACGCAGTTTAAAAGACGCCTATAGCAGGTACGAGGCCGGCGCCGCCGATAAAATTGATTATAAGCAGGCTACTATCTCCTTAAATAATTCATTGTCGGCACGCAAACAAACAGCCGAGGCCATTAATAGTAAACTGGCTTATCTTAAACAGATAATGGGGCTATCTCGCAATCATAACCTTACACTTTCGTACGATAGTACACATTATGAACAGGAAGCCAGTATCGATACAAATCAGCAGCTTAACATTAATAATAGAATTGAATTCCGTTTGTTGCAGACGCAAAAAAACCTCGAAAACGTAAATGTAAGTTATTACAAGTGGGGATTTCTGCCTTCGTTGTCGGCAGTTGGATCGTATAACTGGTATTTTTTGAGTACTCAATTTTCTAACTTGTACAACCGGTCGGTACCGACCGGTTATGCGGGTTTGACTTTAGACCTGCCAATTTTTCAGGGGACAAAGCGATTGCAAAACTTAAGCAAAGCGCGATTGCAGGTTGATCGTACTGACCTTGATATAACAAATACGTCAAATACCATCAATACAGAATATGTAGAAGCGCTGGCATCGTATAAAAGTAACTATACCAACTACCAGTTAATTAGGCAGAATGTTGACTTGGCAAAAGATGTGTATAAAGTGGTTAGCCTGCAATACCGCGAAGGGATTAAAACCTATCTGGATGTACTTGTGTCGCAATCAGACCTTCGGACAGCGGAGTTAAGTTATTATAACGCGTTATTTCAGTTATTATCAAGCAAAATAGATCTCGAAAAATCATTGGGTATCCTGAATGTACAATAAACATTGACTATGAAAATCAGAAATATACTTTTACTCGGGCCATTTGTTGCATTAATTTGGACATCGTGCGGTAAACAGGCAAAAAAGACTACCGTCCTTCCTCCAACTCCGGTAAATGTTGCCGAGGCCAAAACAGCCGAAGCCGTTTATTATGACCAATACCAGGGAACTGTTGTTGCCCTAAATTCGGTTGAATTGCGCAGCGAAGTGTCGGGTTTTATTACAGGCATATTTTTTAAAGAGGGCGAAGTAGTTGAAAAAGGAAAACAATTGTATGAGATTGACCGCCGTAAATATGAGGCAGCATATCAGCAGGCTGAAGCTAATTTATTGAGTGCTAACGCCAATTTGGTTAAAGCGCAAAAAGATATTGATCGCTATAACATGTTGCTCAAAAATGATGCGGTCGCCCGGCAAACGGTCGATCAGGCCCAGGCTGCTTTTGAAACGAGCCAAGCCAATGTGGCTGTTGCGAAGGCTGGGGTGCTTTCGGCAAAAACAGATCTTTCGTATTCTATTATATCAGCACCCTTTACAGGGCGTATTGGTATTTCGCAAGTTAAACTGGGGGCCCAGGTATCGCCCGGAACGACTTTGTTAAATACCATCTCGAGCGAGCATCCTATTGGGGTTGATGTTGTCATTGATGAACAGGATATTAACCGTTTTTATGAACTGCAAAAAAAGAGTTCAGACTCCACATTTAAACTGCAATTGTCTGATGGAACTAATTATAATAAACCGGGTAAAGTTTTGGCAGTTGACAGGGGTGTAGCAATGGGTACCGGAACTATTAAGGTTAGGATTCAATTCCCTAATGATGATGTGGTATTAAAGGACGGCATGAGCTGTGTTTTAAACGTGCTCAACAGCCAATCGGGCCAGAGGGTGCAGATTCCTTACAAAGCAATAACCGAGCAAATGGGCGAGTTTTTTGTTTTTGTTTCACAGGATACGATAGCCAAGCAGCATAAAGTAAAATTAGGCCCCCGTATAGGTACTGATGTGGTGATCATGTCGGGCATTAAAGCGGGAGATAAAGTGATTACTGATGGTTTTCAGCGCTTGCGCGATGGTGGCAAAATAACCCTCGGAAACCCCTCGCAAGACGCACCTGCCAAAGCATCTAAATAATTAAAAACACTACAAGAAAAATAAACGCATGATTGCAGATACTTTTATACGAAGGCCGGTTACAGCGATTGTTATTTCAATTGTAATTGTAGTTGTTGGTATTTTGGCTATCACCAGCCTGCCGATAGGGCAGTACCCCGAAATTACTCCGCCCACCGTACAAATAACGGGCACTTACAACGGTGCCGACGCGGTAACCGTTGAACAAACGGTAGCCACACCTATTGAAGTACAGGTTAACGGTACCCCTGGTATGACCTACCTGCAAAGTAACAGCACCAGTAATGGCCAAATGACCATGACCGCCAACTTTGAAGTAGGCACCGATATAAATATTGCAGCGCTTGATGTACAAAACAGGGTAGGGATAGCTACCCCGGCTTTGCCGCAGGACGTACAGCGATTAGGCTTAACGGTACGAAAACGTAATCCGAGTATATTAATGCTGGTAGCCATGTTTGCCCCTAATGGAACCCATGATGTTACCTTTATGGATAACTATACCAACATTTTTGTAAAAGATGCATTAACGCGTACCAAAGGTGTTGGTGATGTTTTTACCCGTGCCGATGACTTTAGTATGCGGATATGGCTTAAGCCCGATAAACTGGCCGCGTTAGGCATGACTGCGGCAGATGTTGTTGCCGCGTTAAACGAACAAAATGCGCAGGTAGCGGCAGGTGTTGTAGGTGTGCCACCACAAGAAAAGGCACAGCCATTTGAATATAGCGTGCTGGTTAAGGGCAGGTTATCAAAACCGCAGGAATTTGCAAATGTAATTGTGAAGACCACGCCGGGTAACGGAGCCGTAGTGCACTTAAAAGATGTGGCCCGTATTGAATTAGGTAAATTCAACTATTCAGGTAACTCATTTGTTGACGGCAAACGCGCTTCGTACCTGTTGGTATACCAGGCACCAAACAGTAACGCGCTTGAAACCGCTGATAATGTATACAACACCATGGAGGAATTGAAAAAGTCATTCCCTGCCGATGTTAATTATGTTGTTCCGTTTGAATCGATTACTGTAGTAAAAGTGTCAGTGGGTGAGGTTGTTCAAACGCTACTGATAGCATTAGCATTGGTTATAGTGGTGGTGTTTTTGTTTTTACAAAGCTGGCGCACCACGCTTATACCGGTGCTGGCCATACCGGTATCCATTATAGGTACCTTTATATTTTTTATTCCATTGCACTTTACTATTAATACGCTCACTTTATTTGGATTTGTGCTGGCCATTGGTATTGTGGTTGATGACGCCATTGTGGTAGTTGAAGCGGTGCAGCATTATATGGATGAAGATGGGATGTCGCCGAAGGAAGCTACCGTACACGCGATGGAGGATATATCAGCTCCGGTTATCGCCATAGCCTTAATATTAGCGGCGGTATTTGTGCCGGTTGGCTTTATACCGGGTATTGTGGGTAGGCTTTATCAGCAATTTGCCATTACCATTGCCATATCGGTATTGATCTCGGCCTTTGTGGCATTATCATTAACCCCGGCGCTTTGTACCTTAATTTTAAGACCCCGAAAGCTGGATGAAAAATCAAAAGGACTTGATAAACTCTTTTATAAGTTTAATGAGTGGTTTGACAGGCTAACCCATAGGTATCGTAATGGCGTTGATAAAAGTATAAAAAACTCAAAATTTATAATAATTATTCTGGTTTGTATCATAGCCGGTACCGTCCTGTTGTTTAAGCAAAAGCCAACGGGCTTTATTCCATTAGAAGACGATGGTCGTATTTATATCACCTATGACCTACCCGAAGCGTCATCAACCCAAAGAACCGTAGCCGTTTTGCATCAAATGATGAAAACATTGGATAGTGTGCCGCAAATATTGCATTATGCTGCACTTGGGGGCTTAAATGCGGTGAGTTTTGCGAGTAAATCAAACAGTGCAACCATATTTGTTCAGCTTAAGCCATGGGATCAGCGTGAGGCAAAAAAAGATCAGATAACCGCCATAATTGCCAATTTGCAGAAAAAGCTGGCGCGGTTTAAAGAGGCCAGCGTAGTTGTTATTCAACCGCCTGCAATTCCGGGCCTCGGCAGTACCGGAGGTTTTTCATTCATTTTGGAAGAAAAAGCAGCTGGAGGAGACATTAAGACTTTTGAAAAGACCTTGCGGAATTTTGTTGCCGAGGTTAATAAACGACCCGAAATTTCGAAAGCATTTTCATTCTTTACTGCCAGTACACCTGCTTATGAGTTAACGGTTGACCGTGAGAAAGCAAAAAAACTGGGGGTAGCCATAAGCGATATTAATGGCGCGCTGCAAACCTATATGGGCAGTACTTATGTAAATGATTTAACGTTGTATGGTCGTACGTTTCACGTTTTGGCCCAGGCTGATACCAATTACAGAACCACAATTCAAAATATAGGTCAATATTTCGTACGGAACCAAAGTGGTAGCATGGTGCCTTTAAGTACATTAACCAGTTATAAGGTTATTGAAAATGCGCCTT
>OLKV01000044.1_pt1 | contig 10389 bp, 6 predicted proteins | sample 1604391 | NCBI WGS metagenome assembly OLKV01 (sample SAMEA104055711, study PRJEB20765) | soil metagenome | isolation source: soil | reverse complement strand
AAATGCAGATTTTAATGATTTTTATATTCAGCATTTTGTATCAGGTGACCAGTCTTTTGTTTCTGTTATCCGAAAGACCGAGGCAGACAAATGGATCGAACAGCTAATTAACAAAGGCTTTTTACCACTCACTTTGAGCCTTGGCCCATTTGCAGTTCAAAACATCATCCCCCAGCTTAATATATATGGAAATGAGTTGACCTTTAACGGCCATATCCTTCAAAGGAATGATGAACAGAACTGGACAAAATACGAAACGGACGCAATGGCATTAAATCCCTTTACCTTAAAAATAGAGACCGAGGGCATTCACGAAACATTGATTCTTCCTTATGCTGTGGCTTTTCAATTAGTTTTGGCCACGCAACTTGACCTGATAAAAGCTGATGTTGTTTCACTTGATGGGGCGCTTCAAAAAGAACTTACCGACAATCAGCTTAAAGTAAAGGGTTTTTTGGTGCTGACTGTTTTATTTTTATTGCTGCTGGTTAATTTTTTGTTGTTTTCTTCTTTAAACACCGCTAATGCAAAGCTGAGTGAACAGGTGAGCCGTTCCGCTCAAAGTACAACCGATATACAGCAGGTTAGTGAGCAAATTCAACAAAAAGAGGCGCTCCTTAAAACGCTGGGATGGGAGGGAAATATCAATAAAAGTGTATTGATTGACCAAGTGGCGTCTTTGTTGCCATTAGAAATCACATGGAGAGAAGCAACGGTCGACCCGATTGATGTTGCAGAGAGCCGTATTCAAAAAAGTATGATTTTTTATAGCCGGCGCATCCAGATCAAAGGTGTTTCGGAAAAGATTATCCCGGTAAATGAATGGATGGCCCGAATAAAAACAAGGTCTTGGGTAAAAAATGTGCAATTGGATAGTTATACGTTTAACAACGAATCGAATACAGGGCAGTTTACAATATTTATAGACTATTGATATGCTAAAACAAATTCCAATAAAGAAGGAACACCTGTTTATAATTGCAACGGTAGTTATTTTTTCACTTTGCTATCAACTGGCTTTTAAAAAAACAATAGCCGTGTGGCAGATCCACAGGCAATTGACTACGCAAATAGCACAAGCGGGCGACCTAAGTTATCAGCCTGCTTACATGGAAAGAAAAAGTATGAACTTGAGTAAAGTCGTTGGCTTTTATAAAGCAGATACGGTGACTTTCCGTAGTAATACTATTAGTAAAATTGCCGGTATTGCAGAAAAAGAAAATGTTAAACTTAGCGAGGTTCCTCTACAAGATCCTTTATATCATACCGATAAATTCATTCTACAGAAACTTGATTTTGAGGGAAGCTTCTTTGCAATTACCCGTGTGTTGAGCCAACTTCAAAGCACTCCGGATATTGGTATGGTTCGTGCTTTTACTTACAGGTCGACAGGCATCAAATCTAATAATGACGAGGCTAAGAAACTAATACTTGAGGTATATATGGAAATAAATAAATAAGTTCTTTATTGTAATTAAAAAGATATAATAAAGTGCTTTTGATTGTGAAAAAAATCCCGTATATATGAAACATATATTATTATAACCTAAACGCTATAAAATCACTATCAGATGAGTATTTCTAAAAAAAGTCGCAGTTATTTTCTCCGAGTTACCCTTTATTAGGCAGTATATACCTTTGTAGGTTATTGGAAAATAGATCTCCAGCTTAATATAAATTCGATCGACAGAAGAAATTAAAAGAATTTTTTATAAACCAACCATTAAATGGCTTAGCTACAGCTTTGACTTTTTCCCAAGTAGTATAAAATAAATATCGCATAAAAAAATATAGCCAGAGTGCCTGATTACAGATAAAATAAGTCCTACAACTTTCAAAAAACTAAATGAAAAAAATCTATTTAACTCTTATTGCCGTTTTGTCGGTATTTCAAATTAGTTTTGCCCAAACTAATACTAATCCTACCATATTAAACGAATGGAATAATGCTGGGAACAATCCCGGGGAGGTTATTGTCGCCACATTAAATGCGGGAACTATTGGTTCGTATACAGGTGTTGAAATAGCAGGGCAAATTATTGATGGGCAAAGTAATTGGGGGCAAACTCCACCAATTGTAGCTAATTTTAAATTGGTTATAAATTTTTCACAGTCTGTATATGCAATAATACAGGATGTTACTACTCCTAACGCTACTCTTGAACTAAAGGCGATTTCCTCAACTCAGATAGCAATAGTGGCTAATTGCCCTAATATTTATAAGCAGGTACGTATTTTCTTTCGTTATACAAATGGGAATGGTCCAACTTTAACAGTAGGCGATCCAACCGTTGTTACTACAGCCGGAACCATGTTGGTTTCGCAGCCAACTTATGCTAATACACTAACCGGTACACTTGCGCTTAACGTTACGAACAGTAATTCAATTGCTGGTTATACCTTGGCAGTCGGCGGAAAAGCTATTGCAGAATCCGTAACAGTGAAATTGCAAGGTACCTGGCCGGACTTTGTTTTCAATCCAACTTATTTACCTCCCTCTTTAACAGACGTAAAAGCCTACATTGATCAAAACCACCATTTACCGGACATGCCCTCGGCTCAGGAAATTGAAAGAAACGGGCTTAACCTTGGTGAGATGAATAAGATCCTGGTTAAAAAAGTAGAAGAATTGACTTTGTATTTGATTGAAAAAGACAAAGAAAACAAGGATCAATCGGCAAAATTAAACAATCAACAAGCACAAATTGATTTACTGATAAAACAGGTCGCAGAACTTTTAAAAGAGAAAACCAAGTGAAAAAAATCTATTTAACGTTTATTGCCGTTTTATCGGTGTTTCAATTTACATACGCGCAATGGTCACCCAGCACCAGCGGCAATAATATTTATAATACCAATACAGGTTCTGTTGGCATTGGTACAACAACCCCGACCGCAACCCTCGATGTAAACGGGGGCATAGCAGTCAAAGGAATGGTTATAAACGATTCGCAATACATTTCAACCCCTTCCGATGGAACTTACGTTGTTGCCAGCGGAAACCGAATAAAAGGGACCTACACCCTTACTTTTGAAGCTCCAAACAGAGTGCAGACGGCGGAGCTTATAGTGAATGCGAGTCAATACGATTATAATAGCTCAATTACAGTGCTGAGTAATAATTCTTATGCAGCAAGTGTTGTCATGTCAAATTTTCGCCTTTTATTTAGTTCAGATAATTCGACGGTTTACCTTGTTTTTGATATTACCAATAGAAGTGGCGGGACTTCGGTTTCTGCACATTTTGATGGTTTTGGTTTCTATCCGCCAAATTGGGGCGGGACGCTTCCCGGATCACCTATAACACAAGGAGTTTGTCCATTTGCGATAAATATGGGAAATGTACTTATCGGCAGACCGTCGCCACACAATAGTGCTTATATACTAGATGTAAATGGCAGCGTAAGAGCCAACCAAATAGTAGTAAATAGCACCGGTGCTGATTTTGTTTTTGAGCCGGCGTATAGTTTACTTTCTCTTTCCGATTTGAAAAGATACATCGATCAGAATCATCACTTACCTGAAATTGAATCCGCAAAACAAATGCAGGCTGACGGAGTGAATTTAGGAGATAACCAAACTAAATTATTGCAGAAGGTGGAAGAACTAACGCTTTACACAATCACCGCAGATAAAGAGATAAAAGATGAAAAAGCAATTATTTCTCAACTTCAAAACCAACTAGAAACACAAAAAAATCAGCTTGATTTATTAATAAAACAAGTTACAGAACTTTCAAAAATTAAAAATTAACCATGAAGAAATTTACTTTGATTTTCGCTTCCGTATTATTGATGCTTATTAGCGGCTTTGCTTATGCGAGTCCCGACCAAACAACGGTATATGAATGGAATCTTAATAATAGTGGTAGTCAAGTAGGCGAACGAATAGTTGCTTATATAAATTCAGGAACAATTGGAACTTATACGGGAGCATCAATCGTTGGGCAGATTATAGATGGTAATGGTAATTGGGGATATACCTTGCCCACAGTTGCTAATTTTAAATTAGTAACAAACTTTTCCAATTCGTCTTATCAACTACAACAGGATGTAGTGGCCAATAGTGTGGTTCTTGAACTAAAGTTAATATCTCCAACTCAGGTAGCTTTAGTTGCTAATTGCCCGATTGCAAATTCGCAGTTAAGAATTCTGTTCCGCCTAACGACGTCAAACGGACCAACAGTTACATTGGGAGACCCTACAACAGTTAATTAACGGGCTCTTTGTTAGTTTCACAGCCAACTTATACTAATACACTGACCGGTACACTTGCGCTTAACGTTACAAACAGTACTTCAGCTGCTGGTTATACTTTGGCAGTCGGCGGAAAAGCAATTGCAGAGTCCGTAACAGTGAAGCTGCAAAACACGTGGCCGGATTATGTTTTCAATCCAACTTATCAACTACCTTCCCTTACCGATATAAAAACATATATCGACCAAAACCACCATTTACCGGACATGCCCTCGGCTCAAGATGTTGAAAAAGATGGGCTAAACCTTGGAGAAATGAATAGAGATTTGGTAAAAAAAGTAGAGGAATTGACTTTGTATTTGATTGAAAAAGATCAAATAGACGCAGAGCAGCAAAATCAAATCAACACGCAAAACGCACTACTGGAGAAACAGGTTCAACAATTAAGCGAAGCGGAAAGTCTTTTAAAAAAGCAGACAAAACAATTGAGTAAGATGCAAAAACAGATGGATGCTTTGACAGCAACAAAATAAACTGAGGCTATAAGTCTTTTAGAAATAACTCATTGAAATTTACAAAATTTAGTTTTTACAATATGAATAAAAAATGGTGTCCTTTATTGCTGATCGCCGTGTTGTTTTTCGGCAGCAGGGGCTTTGCCCAAAGTCCGGTAAGCGTAAATTTGCTCACAGGGCAACCCAGCGTTGTAATACCGGTTTATAATATAGCCAGAGGAGCGGTTAGCTGCCCAATCAGTATCGTTTACAGTTCTTCCGGCATGAAGCCAAAGGATGTGGAAGGCACTGCCGGCATGGGTTGGCAATTGCAGGCAGGCGGATCAGTAAGCAGAGTTGTACGAGGATTACCTGATGATGCCTACGAAGATAATGCAGGCAACAAAAATTTAATAGGTTGGTTGTACAATATTGCCGGAGTAGCCGGTATCAATGGTTTTAATATCGCCAATGCCGGTACGGGTTTAAGTTGTACCAATGAAACAAATGACGTTACTTACATTACCGCAAACTTTTCCTATTTAACGGATACGGAGCCCGATCTCTTCTATGTGTCAGCGCCGGGTTTATCCTGTCAGTTGTTTTATGATAATGCTAACCAGAAATTTGTTACGGTGCCTTATCAGGATCTGGCGATCAGTTATACTACCAATACTAATAGTGCCAGCGCAGGTTTCAAACAAATCACTTCGTTCACTATAACCAATGATCATGGGATTAAATATGTGTTTTCGGTACCTGAAAGCGCAACACAGATCGCTACCGTTACCACTGGAACAACTGTAAACTTTTTTAAGAGCACGTATAATCAGTATAAAAACGGTATCAACTATTACGATAACTGGTACCTGAAAAGCATGACCGATATAAACGGGAATGGGCTTGTATTTAACTATACCGCCGGCACTCCACGGAATTCTACAGATCCCGTAGAACTTTACATCGGTGGGTCAACTACCCAAACATTGGAATATAAGGTGGCGAATGCCGTTATCCCCCAGTTGCTTTCCAACATCCAAACGGTTACTTTAAATTCTCCTTCGCAGGTATTCACCTTTAACTGGAATACAGCGGGCACCAGTGGCCAAACCATGATCTCGAGTATTACCGGGACAGGCAAAAATCTGCTGTTTTTTTATAATTCAGCTTTATTTACAGGTTCATGGTATTCCAGGAATTTCTTATCAGGATTTCTGGACGAAGGTGCCTGTGGTTCACCTGTTAATTTTCAGTTTAGTTATAACGGTGTGACAGAAAATGCAACCACATTGCCCGATTCTTCGTCTACCCAGGTAGATTATTGGGGATACTACTCCACCAATCCGGCAAACGGTTCATTGTTGCCCCAGATATTTGCGGTTCCGTCGGGCTCAGGTAATCAAAGATATCAGATTTGCGCCTCCGCAACCAACTCCGGCTATACCTACACCCTGCCCGGCACTAACCGTGCCGCCGATCCTACAGTAATCGCTACAGGGGCTTTGTCGCAGATTGTTAACGCCACAGGTGGTGGTACAACAATTGCGTATGAACCTAATGATTTTTATGACCCTACTGCGGGGAGTGTAGTAACAGGAGGAGGGATACGGGTAAAACAGCTTACCGATTTTGACGGGGTAAGTACGGCAAACAACATCGTCAGGAATTTTTCTTATTTAAATCCTGGCGGAACTTCCAGCGGCAAGCCGGTTTCGTTGCCGGTTTATGCTTTTACTATACCCTACAGCGGAACGGCAACAAATTTAAGCCTTTGGGAAAATGCAACGGCGGTTTCGGCCACAGATCTTTCGCCCGAAGATCATACCATTATGTATGAATATGCAACATCCAGCGAAACAGGCGCAGGCAGTACCCAATACCAATATTATTTGCCCGCAACCAATTGGGACAATAGTGCCGCACCTATATGCTGCAGCACAACTACCGATTGGACGCCAACCGTTAACTATGCCGCCAGAACCAATTGCACCGCAAGCTATGGGCCCGTACAAAATGATATCTACAGCTATCCCTTTAGCCCCAATTTTAATTACGCTTTTGAAAGAGGCCTGGTAAAAAAAGTCACCACTTATAATGATAGCCATGCAGAGGTGAGCGAACTCAATTATACTTATCAGCGAACCGGCACCCCTAACAGCATCACCGCTTTTAAATATGATGAAAGTACAAACGGAAGCAGCACTATTAAGGCTTATGCCAAATACAAGATCTATACATCGGCCAATGAATTAATCACACAGGTGGTAAAAAAAGTATTTGATCTGCCTGCGCTAACACAATCACAATCAAGCACTACTACTTATACTTACGGCAATGCGCAGCATAAGCTAACACAGGAGCAAGTGGTTAATAGCGATAATAAAACGCTGATTACCAATATCAAATACCTTAAAGATTATAATACAGGCGGCGGCACCGACCCGGATGTAATAGCTATTTATAATTTACAGCAATTAAACGTCAATGAACCTGTAGAAAGCTATCAACAGCTGCAAAGCGGTGCCACAACGCTTACCACCGCCGCCGCTTTAACTGTTTACCAGCCTTTCATTATTGGTGGTTCCACACTATACCTGCCGTCTCAGCAGCGTAAATTTACAGATCCGGTTGGGGTAAGCAATTTCCAGCCTTTTGCCATTAACGCAGGGCTTAAAAGTTATGATTCACGCTATTATCCGGTGGCCAATTATACCGCGTATGACAATAGTGGGATTTTGCAAACTATGGACGATGCCAACCATAATGAGCAAACCATTTTAACCGATCATATTTCTTACCTCCCGGCGGTAGTTTTTAAAAATGCAACGGCCGGCGAAGCGGGCTTTACGGATTTTGACAGCGCCTTGCCAGCCTCCACCCCTGGGTTTTCCATTTCGGGCAGTAGCTCTGTGGCGGTTACAGGAAGCCATACAGGTAATGCCTATGGCTTGAGTACAGCTCAAACCGTTTCCGGAACTTTTACCAAGAATACGCTGGCAAATAACTATATTTTTTCTATCTGGATCAGTGCTTCGTCAACAGGTACTATCAACTTTAGTTTAACCAACAGCAGTAACCAAACCCTTACGTATAATGATACTTATACAAACACGAGTGGTACCTGGAAGTACTATGAGTGGAAACTGCCTGTGGGAGCTATGGGTCCCTCTTTTAAAATTGCGTTTACCAGCAGTGTAAATATTGGTATTGATGATATTTTATTTTATCCCGAAAATGCCGAAGCAGGCACGTTTGCTTACGACGCCAATTTTAATAAAACTGCCGTTACCAATACCAACGGGGTATCTTCTTATTATGCCTACGATGCCTGGAGCCGCCTTTTATTTGCTTATGACCAGGATAAAAACATTGTACAAAAGCGTACTTACGTAACCCCTGTCGACTATCTGAACTTTGCAAATTCCAATTCTTTTGGCATTTCGGGTGCGCCGCAAAATAACGAAGGAGGGTTTTATCCAAACAACCCGATTACTTTCAGCACACACTTCTTGTCAGCATGTCTTACAACTGGGATTAGTTATCTCTGGACTTTTGGCGATGGGCAAACGCTTACCACCGCCTCAACTACTGTAACGCATACCTATACCAGCACGGGAACTTATACGGCAACACTCCAAACCACTTCCCCATTTTTGGGCCAGGAAACAGCTCCGGCAAAAACGATTGTTATTAGTAACAATGTTGACGTAGTTGCGGGGAACCATACCGTTGGAACGGGCATTGATGATGTGGACTTTTACCAGGGCTCTACATTAATATATCACTTTACCGCCGCACAGCTTGGAGCCGGGGTCACTGTGCCCAGAGGGGTTTATAACATCATTGTTACCACGCATGGGCCAGTTTATCTTGACCACGTGGGGACAGGCTTTTTGTCAATTGTTTTAACAGATGATGTCACTACCTCCTGCCAGGGCTATTTGAGTGGCAACAGTTATACTTTTTCTACTGTTGATCTGAGTCAGTGCAGCAGCGTGCATTTTAACTTATATATCACCAACTGCACATTTTAACTTATACATCATCAACTGCACACAATGATGAAATTTAGCAATAACACCGGATCAAACAACAACCTGAATAATCACAGTTCATTAAGATTATTATGAATAGTAGAAAATATTTCACCCTGTTGCTCAGCATTATTGCCCTGGTAAAAGGGCCGCTGTATGCACAAACTAACTTTGTGCAGCAGGATAACATAAAAGTACAGGGCATCACCTCCGATGCGCAAGTATATGGCCTTCCGTTAAGTCAAAAGCAAACCACCCGGGTTTATTATGATGGCCTGGGGCGCCCCATTCAAACCGTAGGCGTTCAGGCAAGCCCCTTGCAGAACGACCTCATTCAGCCGGTAGCTTACGATAACCTGGGCAGGCAAACAACCGGTTATTTACCTTATGCCGGTAAAAGTACAGATGCGATGGGTAGCCTTCGCCTTAATGCCGTTAGTACCGATCAGCCAGCCTTTTATAACAACAATACCCAATACCTGATAGCCAGTGATCAGAAACCTTACATACAGCAAGTGATGGAGAACAGCCCGTTGCAACGGCTGTTAAGCGCTGGCATGGTGGGCACAGGCTTTCAGCCGGGCGCCAGCGGCAATCATTATAAAACAGCCAACTACCGCTCCAATTATAGTTCAGATGGTAATATTTTACTATGGAATGCCGATGGTACTTATACTACAGGTAATTATTATGCTGCAAACAGTTTGCAAGTAGCCGACGCCACAGACGAAGATGCAACCGAAACGATAAGCTTTACCGACCTTGCCGGGCACGTGATACTAAAGCGGCAAATTATTACCGGGGGAAACCTGGACACCTATTATATTTATAATAATGCCGGCTTGCTCAGCTATGTTGTGCCACCGTTGGCAACTACAAAGCTGGCAGCAAACAGTTATAACCTGGGTGCAGCCCCACTGAGCAACCTGGTATTTGCATTTTTATATGATAGCCGCAACCGGCTGATAGCAAAAACTGTACCCGCAAAAGGCACCATGTATATTGTATACGACCCTGTAAACCGCCCGGTGCTGATGCAGGATGCCAATATGGCGGCCAGCCACCAGTGGAACTATATCAAATACGATATTAAAGGACGCGCCATTAGCCAGGGAATTTACACCGACAATACGTATATCACCCAGGCAAACATGCAAAGTTATGTAAACGGTATAACCGGCTACAGTACTGCCTGGTACGAAAGCCGGTCGGCAACGGTTACTAACGGGGGGTATTATTCCAATTCGATATTTCCCACTGCAAATATTACGCCCCTGGCTTACGCCTATTTTGATGATTATGATTTAAACCGCGATGGCACGCCCGATTTTACCTACGCCACACAAGGGCTTACCGGCGAAACAGGTGCTACCACCGCCATGGTGAAAGGCATGCCAACCGTCGTTAGTAAAACCACCGTTGGAGCAGGTTTAAATAATGTTTGGCTCACGACGGTTATTTTTTATGATAAACGTGGCAATACCATACAAACCCAAAGCAATAACCAGCTGTATTATACCAATGCCACTACGCTTACCGACAAAGGCACCATAGTGCCCGATTTTAACGGCGTACCGCAAATTACAAAAGTAGTTAAGCAAACAGCTGCCAGCGTATCTGTCACGGTACAATCGGCCATGACTTATGATAGCATGAACCGCCTTA
>OLKV01000262.1_pt1 | contig 10804 bp, 13 predicted proteins | sample 1604391 | NCBI WGS metagenome assembly OLKV01 (sample SAMEA104055711, study PRJEB20765) | soil metagenome | isolation source: soil | reverse complement strand
TTGATGATGTGGTTCTTAAACGCAGCAAAAACATCATTACCGAGGCGTTAACAGGTGGCAGACAGTTGACCCGCAGTCAACTGCTGCCATTCTTTAAAAACAAGCAGATCAATACGGACGATATCAGGCTTGGCTTTTTGCTGATGGATGCCGAACTGGATGGGATTGTTTGCAGCGGGGCAAGACAGGGCAAGCAGTTTACTTATGCTTTAATGGAAGAAAGAGTTTTAAACCCCATGCAAATGGGTAAAGATGCCGCTTTAGCTGAACTTGCAAAAAAATATTTTTTGAGTCGGGGACCCGCAACCCTACAGGATTTTTCGTGGTGGAGCGGCTTAAATTTAACCGAAAGCAAAAAAGCCCTGGAGATGAATAAATCTCTTTTAGTAAATGAAGTAGTTAATGGTATGGCTTACTGGTTTTCACCCGCTGTTACTCCCGTAAAATCATTAGTCCCGGTAAACTTATTGCCATCTTTTGATGAATATGCCATTGCTTATAAAGACCGGGCTGATATTCTTCTCCCCCAGTTTAGCCAGCAAACCGGTAATGGAATTTTTAAACCCATCATTCTTATTGATGGGCAAATACAAGGGACCTGGACGCGGAGTTTTCATAAAGAAAATGTACATCTGGAGGTATCAGTATTGAATCCGGCGATTAAATTCTCAAAGCAGGCGATGCTTTCAGCAGCCAAAAACTATGCTGATTTTTTAGGTATGGAGCTAACTCTTTTAGTTAAATAAATTGATTAAAATAAAGTAATCTCCCACTGACATAAGGCACTCCCACCATACTGGAACTTATTTTTGGTGCTTCCAAAACCTGCCTTTTCCCTCGGCTATCCATTCTAAAGCTTCATTTATTCTTTTTCCCCGGGTCTCATCGGTCTTTGCATCGGTGATCCAGATAATATATTCCTTACGAAAAGAATTGGACTTGCTTTCAAAAACTTGTTTTGCTTTCACGCTGCCGTCTAATGCAGTCTGGAAATAATCGGGCGTCTCTAACACTTTGGGCGTCTCCCCTACTGGTTTTTCCCGCTTTATCTTTATGCCCTTTTCATTTAACTGTGCAGCTTCTTTAATCATGGCTATAAAATCCTCATCGGCAGGCAGATCGCTTAACCTGGTAACTTTGCCCAGAAATCGGCTGGTCGGTTTAACGCTTTTGCCGCCCTTCAGGCGAGGATCGCTCATCAGTTCCCCCTTCAGGAAGGTAAAAGAGCTATGCGCTTTATATGATGCCATTACGCACATATAATCGCCTTTGTAATCGAAATGAGGAAAACTCCATTTGATCGCCTCTTCCACGTCCGCACAATTTTCGTGTACAAGCCGGCGCCAATGTTCAAGTATAGGCTTTGCAAAATCTTCCGCATTAGCGATGTAAAGATCTATTGCTGAGTCATGATTCATAATGTTGATCTTTAATTTGTTATGATTGGGAGAACTGGCTCATGTCCATGTAGGCTATTTCCCATTTGTGGCCATCCAGATCGGCAAAGCTGTGCTGGTACATAAAGCCATGATCTTTCGCTTCAGCATAAATCCTCCCGCCCAGCGATTCAGCTTTGCTTATAAATTGCTTCACCTCATCGACTGATCCTGCATCCAGCGCGATCAGCACTTCCGTCTGCCGATTTGCATCGCATACTTCCGTATCGATAAAAGATTTGAAATAATCGTCGGTAAGCAGCATCACAAAAATACTTTCGCTCACCACCATGCAGCCGGCTTTCTCGTCGGTAAACTGCGGGTTGAATGAAAAACCTAAATTCTGGAAGAACTCCATAGACTTTGACAGGTGCTTTACCGGCAGATTGACAAATACTTTAGTTGGCATAAGATTAATTTGATGCTACAAAGAAACTGGAGCCAACACAAAATCAATCGGTTAAAAACTTGGATTTACTGGTCAATTTAATTACCTGGGGTGTTTGCGAAATGCTGATGGAGATAGTCCAACTTGCTTTTTAAAAAATTTCCCAAAATTGGTTGGGTCCGAAAAATTGAGCTGATAGCCAATTTCGGCGATCTCGAAGTTGGTATATAGCAGCAGCGATTTTGCTTCCGTGGCTAAACGTTCCGCAATAAAGGTTAGTGCGTTTCTGCCCGATACCTGCTTAACTGATTGGGAAAGATAATTAGCCGTAACCGATAACAATTCGGCATACTCTTTTACCGTGCGTTTATGGATATAATGGCTATCAATCAATTGGATAAATTTGTTCAGCAGTATTTGTTGCGTGGTGGTCAATCTGATATCTTTTCTTGTTTCCAGCGCAAAGTCTTCCAAATGATAGAGCAAGCCAAGCAATTTCAATCGCGCCTCTATATGCTGACTCCTGTTAGACCTTTCATAAGCAGCAATAACTGCCTCAAAATGCGGTGCCAGTTGGTTAAACATAGCATGACCAAACTTGAACAGATTGGTGTGCAGCAGATCAAACAGCTGGAACTGCTGGTGGAAGTCCGGTTTAAAAAAAGAGAAAGCTTCGGGCTTAAAGTAGATCACGTAACCCTCCAGCGCATTATTGTGCGCAAAGCTATAAACCAGGTTGGGCGAATGGAACACAAGATACGAGTCAGGATTCTGTACGGTTTGATCACCGTAATTGACCTCGATTTTTCCGGAATTGAAGAACAAAGCGAAAAAGTAAAAGGAACGCTTGAATGGTGACCTGTAAACCGACACTGCTTCCTGATTGAGCGGCTTTAGCCGCAGGCAATAAAAATCCGGGTTGCTTGTTCTGGCAGGCCAGGGTATTGACGCCAGGAAGTCATTGATCTCTGTGTAATAAGAAAGAGCAGTTTTTGTTTTTCCCATAAGGTGGACGCAAAAGGGCGGCTTAAAATAGCGAATTAAAATATTTTTACGGACCCCTCACATCCTGGCACGAGTATGGAATAAATATGCCACAAAAAAGAACAGCCTTTTAGCTTCAACTGAACATTTCTATTCATCGCCAAAAAAACTGAACCTATCCAATCCCTTGAATTCAAAAATCTTCGTGCTATCGCTTACAAAGCAAACCCTTCAATTAAAATTATCTTCTCCACCGAATTATTTTTCATTTCCATAAACGCTAACCGATTCGGATCAGCCGCGTAGTCCTTAAAATCGTCTTTACTGTTAAAGGTTACTAAATGTATTTCATAAGGTAATTCCGCGCTGGCTTCAACAAACGCACTTTCATTGGGACGTATGCGGTAAACTAACTCGGCGTTATGGTTTTTCAATAGTGGTAATACTTTATCCTCAAACGCATGAAACTCCTGCTCGCATCCGGGTTTTATAAAAATAAGCTGGGTGTAGTAAATCATTTTGATAATTTTATATTGGTTAATATTTCTCTTTTTTTAATAGTGCTATTTTTTAATGGGTTAGACAGTCCATATTTAACGTTGTTACAATCTTTTTATAGATATAACGGTTCCCGAATGCAATTTTTCATGAAAATGACCGCAATCCGTGGCCATTATCTATACTGGCTATCTTAATGCCAAATCGGATAGTCCGTGCCATTGTTAAATTAACAAACAAAGGAGAATGAAATATCCTGGCATGCACTTGCCAAATGGCAATTGTAAATAAGGAAATTGCCGCTATTTTTGTTTCAGATACAACGGCTATCTCTTCTTTTATCTGGATAGCCCAAAAACTCCAGCTACTGCGTTTTTGTAAAATTTTAAAGTATGGAAAATGAAATTGTCTTTAAGGTCTTGACGTCAAACGATGTTAAACAGTATAAGGAGATCAGGCTAAGTTGTCTTACTAAGTTCCCGGATAATTTTGGAACAAATGCCCGGGAAGAATTGGAGTCGTACCCAAATAAGTTCACAAATATTGTTAATGTTCCATGTTCCGATGGATTTTTTTATGGGGCCTTTAGATTAAATAATCTTGTTGGAATTTGTGGCTTTATTAAAGAAGACAGAGAAAAAACGGCGCACAGGGGCGAAATAGTTCAGGTTTTTCTGGAGCCGGAATATTGGGGTAAAGGTATTGGTGAAAAACTGTTACGACTGACAGTTGGTAAAGCTTTCGAAGATCCGCAAATAGACCAGTTGACACTTAGCGCCGTTAAAACCAATGCCAAGGCAGCGTTATTATATGAAAAGTTAGGGTTTAAAACTTATGGTGTACTCGAAAACTATTTCAAAGATAAAAATCATTCATCGTCACAGATTTTTATGTATTTTAAAAGAGAAGATTTAGAACAGCTTGAGGCCTGAATTGGGGACACTACATTGCTATAGTAAAACAATGCAGACAAAATTTAAAGACGCTATAATTATGAATAAAACGAATGCCTGGAACAGGATTCCATTAGAAGATTATGAGCAGCACATGCAACATGAAAATGTTGCCCAGGCACAGTTATTGAATAATCTAACCAATAAATATCTACAAAAACATAATCCTGAAAGTGCATTGTTTTTGGGTATAAGTGGTGGGAATGGGTTAGAGCATATTGATATAAACACCACGAAAACAGTTTACGGAATAGACGTAAACAAATCCTATCTCGAAGAAACTAAAAAGAGGTTTGGAGAAAAAATCAAGCAATTGGTGCTTGTAAATGCAGATATTTCGAATTCAAATGAGTCTTTTTTAAGAGCGGACTTCGTTTGGGCTGCTTTAATCTTCGAGTATATTGACATTCAAAAAGGTTTTGAATTCATTGCCAATAACATTGGTGAATCCGCGAAACTGATCATAACAATACAATCTAACAACGGAAACCAATCGGTTAGTCAAACAGGAGTTGAATCAATTAAATTAGTGAAAGAGACTTTTAAAATTGTTGACAAAGATAATTTACAAGTCAATGCATTAACGATTGGATTTGACTTGATCGGTTCAGAAGAAAATATTCTGCCCAACGGTAAATCCTTTCTTACCTATGAATTTGGCAGGGATAAAAATATTTAGGACAGCTAAACGGTTTCTTGTATTAGTAGACAACAACGCCAAGCCTGACATTCCGTAACTCAACACAAAGTTTTATATTTTATTGTGAAACAGCAATCCCCTGCTGCCGATTAAATAAAAAATAAACCTCTCTAGCGTTATTTTTTCAATACAAGCATTTCGTTTCCTCCTTTTTGAAATTCATACGGTACCTTTTTAACGTCTGTTTGGTAATGTTTATCTAAAAAATCTAAAAGTGCATACAAAAAATCGGGTATTTTTCCATTCAGCGTTAGTATTGGAAATATCCTAACCTCTGAGCATATCCGCATCATTTCGCTAAGGGCAGCTTTATGGAAGTCCAATCCAAGCGTAGCATAAAGGAGTAGAAAATGTGAACTCAACCCAAGTTCAAATTCATTATCCGCAAATGTGGTTTTATCGGGTAACGAATGAGGAATGTACCGTTTGTCGTTTAAGCCCTTTTCAAAATCTAACAAAAAGTGTCGCATTGCTTTCATCCTTATTTCTTGAAGATTGTCTACACTTTTTATCACATCCCAAACAAAATTACCTTCATTTTCGCGGGTTTGTTTAATTACCTGTAAACAGGTTTCATCGATCCGCTTGTTTAATTGGTCTGCTGTAAATTGATAAACCGGATCTATTGAAATAACTTTTTTGCCCAATTCATTCATTTCTGCATTAAAGCTTGCAGGACCGTCTCCAAAGCTGATAATCCTTTTGTTCAAATCAACCTCACTAAGCATAAACATTTTCTCATACTCTGCTAACGTTCTGCCCCATGGCACTACGCTGTTTAATTCAAAAGCCATATATTTTATTTTACAATTTGAAAATTTGGTCAAAAAAAAAACCGGCGAAAATTCGCCGGGTTACTATTTATTAAATTGTTGTTTTATGTATAAATAGGCACATAGTTTCCGACGGCATTATTTTCATTACGCCACCAGCCAAAGCTATATGTCCTGTTAATTTTCATTCTTAAATGCAAAAGTATAATTACTATTGAAAAACAAGAATTTATTAGGAATTTAACGAAATTTATATGTAATTGTGAAACAGCAATCCTGCTAAAAGCTCACATTTTTGTCTCATTTGTTGCAGTGTCAATATTTGTGCGACAAGATGGGCAGGCTTCGTTACCCGGCAAGGTTTATGTTTATTTTAACGCTATATGCCGCTCTGCCTCTATCATTTTTAACAGCCCGTCCTCGTCTTTTATAATAATGTGTTTGCCAGCCAATTCCACCAGGCCTTTATCGGCTAATTCATTCATTGCACGAAACAGGCTTTCATAAACGGCACCCGAAAAAGAAGCAATATCCTGTCGGGAGATTTCAACGGCTATACAACCTTCCTGATCCAGGCCGAACTGTTTTTTCAGAGAAATCAGGGCCTGGGCAATCCGGCCTTTAACAGACATGTATACAAGATTGCGCATCCTCTTTTCCGACTCCTGCAAATCGTTGGCGAAACACCGCATTAATTTAGCGGTAAAAGCATGATTAACATTTAGGGTCGATTCAAAAAAGCCCATCGGAACATAGCAAACAGTTGCCGGTTCAATCGCCGTAGCCGAAACGGGGTAAACTTGTTGGTCGCCCAAACCAAGATGCCCAACAATATCACCGCTTTTTGCGAATCTTAAAATAAACTCCTTCTCCTCATCCCATCGTTTATGCACCTTTAAACTTCCGCTATACACAAAATACATTCCGGTAACCGGATCACCCTCCTTAAATAGCAATTGCCCTTTTTTAATAACAATGTTTTCTTTGATGGCGTTTATGGCGGGCTTCCAATCGGGTAGGCATGATTGGCAGAGAAAGCAACTATTCAGATCGCATAAAACAGGCTTTGTCATTTGTTTATCAGGTTAGTGTACAATGTTCGTCATTATTACAGACATTTAACAAAACATTGCATGCACAATGTAAACTATTAGTAATTTAGCACAAAAATATAGTTTTATATTGTATTTGTTAGGCAATTTGTTAAAAAGATATAAATTTACATCCGAAAGTTATCCTTTCTACAACAGAAGAAATCATCATAATGGCATCGAAAGTGCTTAATTTTCTGAAAGGCAACTCTTGTAATAAATTTGATGCAGATCAAACTTCAGTATTTTAAAATTTAATATAAAAGGCAATTATGCGAAGTGCTATTATTCGTTTTCATTATTTTAAACTCATTATTGCTTCAATTATCGTTGGGCTTTTCTCTGTTTTACTCGCAGATTCATTAAAAATAATAACCGCTTATTTTGAGGACAACATTTTACAAAAAGCCGCACATTTCCCATGGCTTTTTATTGTACTGCCTTCTGTTGGCATCACGGCGATCTACTTTTTAAGAAAACACTTATTTAAAGGAAAGCAAAACAAAGGCATTAAAGAGATTTACCAGACTTTAGAAAACAGAAGAGACGAGTTGCCTGCCTATAAAATCCCATCGCATTACTTTAATGGCTTTTTAACAATAATTTTCGGTGGCTCTACAGGTGTAGAAGTATCAACAGTGGTTGCAACGGCAGCAATTGGAGCGGCAGCATATAAAAAGAAATCAATAGCAAATATGTATAAAACCGAATTGGTTTGTGCAGGCGTTGCCGCTGGTATAGCTACTTTATTTGGCAGCCCGCTGGCCGGATTGCTTTTTGGCATAGAAGTTATTGCCCGAAAGGTTAATAAAACAATTTTTATAAGCTCGGCCGTTGCAGTGCTGGTTGCATGGATTTTTATGTTCTTTTTTCAACACGATAAGCTATTTAGTTTCACCGTGGTTGGGTGGAACCTAAAGGCAATTCCATACCTGGGTTTGTTAAGCATTTTGGCAGGGTTAGTTGCCGTGTATTTTACTAAAACCGTACTCTACATTAAAAACAGATTTGGGAGAATTAATAACAATTTCATAAAAGTAAATGCAGGCGCTATTGTGGTGGGGCTTTTAACCTTGTATGCACCTCAACTATACGGCGACAGCTATCATGCCATACCAGGCTTATTAAGTCATATTGATCATCAAATTTTTACCCTAAAGTTTTCTTTGTTGTTATTATCCATAGTTCTTTTGAAACCGCTTGTGGCTTCGTTAACGTTGGGCGCCGGAGGCGATGGGGGAGTATTTGCACCCAGCATAGTAAGCGGCGCAGTATTGGGGATGTTGCTGGCAGTTACGCTAAATCACTTTTTCAATACAGGGCTAATTGTCCTCAATTTTATGTTAGTAGGTGCCGCAGCAGCGTTAAGTGCAGCCATACATGCACCCCTAACATCTGTATTTTTAGCCTGTGGCCTGGTTACCGGTGGTTTTTTGCTCTTTATACCGATAGCACTCGCCTGCTTTATAGCCCAATATGCAGCAAAGTTAATCTGTAGTTATACGGTTTACAGTTATAAAGGGGCTACAAAGTAAATAAGGGTAGTTTCAAAAAGTCAACGCTTATTAAAAGCGACTAAAAATAATATTTGGCCGCGAAGCTTTCTGTAGCGGCACGTCTATTTGTACAAATGCTGGTCCTGCAAATAATCAATGCCATGTTTCTTTAAATGTTTGATTCCCCAATTGCTCACAAATTCATACAAAGGGCTTAAGGACTTCCCATCGGCGGATAAATAATATTCTACCCTGTACGGCTTTAACGATAATATATTTTTTCCGATCAGGTTATCGCGTTCCAATTCCTTTAATTGCTGACTCAACATTTTCTCTGATACGCCCGGTAGGTTATCGCGGATCTCTGCGTAACTTTTCTTTTCAAAAATATGAAGGTGCGCAAGGATAAGTAGTTTCCATTTGCCACCAATAAAACCCAGGGTCACATCCACAGGGCAGGTATAGGTTTTGTTATTCAATTGTATCATGTTCTTTTTTTAGTTAACCAATCCGCCCTACTTTTTAGTAAGTTATTGATTCTGGTAATCCAACACTGTAGCTTTACTGGCATACTCAAATAATCATTTAAAAATATGGAAAAACGACTGGCGCTTACATTTATTTTTATTTCAATATTCATAACAAACTCATTTGCCCAAACTAAATCATCTAAAATGGAAGGTAAAAACTATTCGACAGAAATTATCCGGTATGACATACCGGAACAGGAGAGAAACAATTTTGAAAAAGCTTATACCGGGGCCGGTGAATATTTGCAAGCTTCTCCATATTGTTTGGGCTATCAGGTAATTCATGGCAGCGAGGAGCCAAACCATTACATCGTTATCATCTACTGGACTTCTGAACAGGACCATTTGACTGGGTTTAGGAAAGATCCGAATTTTATGGCCTTTTTTAATTTGGTAAAACCATTTTATAATAATATGGAGGAAATGAAACATTATAACCTTACTGATGTCCAATGGACAAGAAAATAATAAAAGGATGACTCCGGAAAAAAATATACCAACACTATACGACTGGGCAGGCGGCATGCCTGTATTTGAAAAACTAATTGACGTTTTTTATGAGAAGGTTTTATTGGATGAAGCGTTAGCCCCTGTATTTAAACACATGTCGGCCCAACATCAATTACATGTGGCCCATTTTATTGCTGAGGTTTTCGGAGGTCCGCCAATGTACAGTAGTTCAGAAGGCTCCCATTTTAAAATGATCCAGAAACATTTGGGCCGGCAGCTTACCGAGCAGCATAGAAAACGCTGGGTACAATTACTTATAGAAAGTGCAGATGAACTTGATCTCCCGGACGACCCTGAGTTCCGCTCGGCCTTTGTGGCCTATATAGAATGGGGTACCCGAATAGCTGTACTAAATTCCCGGGAAATAGAAAACAACGAGGATGTGAATATCCCCATGCCGAAATGGGGATGGGGAGAACCAGGAGGGCCGTTTATACCGTAAACCCCTGCCGGGTATAAGTTTAGCAAAAGCGTAACCCATACCTAAAATGGACCCTAAAATGTAGCAAACATTCTGCTTGCAAAATCAGAAACAATTAATCGTCCCCCGTTTATTTAGATAGTAGAGCAAAGGATTATTACCTGATGAGGAGATTTATTGCCGGTTATATTGTTAAGCTGAAATCTTAAGCCAGTGGGGGGGAACTCTATTTCTGACTTCAATAAAATTTAAGTATAGATACTTGAACTGGCGTTAGAGAAATAATCCCAAATCAATTTATTCTCCCGCTTGTCAAAGCATTGCGCTGCTCATAATTGCTGGTTTAGATAGTAAGCGGTTACCTTGGTTGCCAGCCCATGCTCGTCCAATTCAACGGCATCCAGTACCCGGTTGCCATTCTCGCGATGATAAAGTACTGCATATCCACATGGTGCCCACAAAATGTCGTCAACCGTAAAATGGATATTCGGCGCTAAAGCAAGGCCCTTGCTAAAATGTTGCCGTAATTCGTTCTTGCCTTTCAGTTTGCCATCCGCTTTGTCCCATCTGGAAACTACAGTTTGGGCGATAAATTCAACTTCATCGGCATAGTGACTCATAATGCGCTCCAAGTCATGCGCATTCCAGGCATCAATCCAATCGGCAATAATTTCAATTTTTGTCATAATAATTTAACTACCTGCATAATTATTAAAAACTTAAATAAAAAACACCTTTGCAATTTAAAAATAAACGCCCAATTTATTCAATGTCACACAATGCCTCAACTAATGAACTTTATTCTCTGCTTTTAACGAAATTTAAGCGACACGCTTAAATTATCGGCAGTTAAGCAAAACGCCTGACTGGGCAAAGGTTTCAAAATAAAGTTTTATATGTCATTGTGAAACAGCAATCCCCGCTAAAGGCCATGTCTTGTCCTAAAATAGGTTTACACAAAAGTGTAGACAATGAAACTAACAAAACAAGAGCAGATTTTACGAGATCACGAGGTATTAGGTAT
>OLKV01000291.1_pt1 | contig 10892 bp, 4 predicted proteins | sample 1604391 | NCBI WGS metagenome assembly OLKV01 (sample SAMEA104055711, study PRJEB20765) | soil metagenome | isolation source: soil | reverse complement strand
GGGGCTGCTAACCCGAAATTGTTATAGGAAGAAGACAAATACCATATTCATAACTTAAAAGACAATACACCGGTAAATGGGTATTGTCTTTTGCTTTTTATGCCCTGCCGCCATTGCAATTAAGTCAGGTTTTTACCTTCTCCTAGTCGCTTATTATTTTGCAAGTACCTCAAATCCTATATTAACTACATTACCATTTCCATCAACTAAAGTTAGCCGGTGTTTGCCGGGTAAAGGATTAAGCGCTATCTGGTGAAAGTCTTTGGTTTCGCCTATGTATTGATCATCCAGATGCCAGAATATTTTTACACCGTTTTGCCGGTGTGCCACGTTAAAGATCACTCTTCCTCGGCTACCATCAGCCTCCAGCGGAACATATATCTTAGCACCATCCTTTGGATAAATTACCTCCATTGGATTAATACTGCCAGCCTGTGCGCAATCCGGTCTGAAAGGTGGCAATACCCTATACTGATAGTTTTTGGCTTTGTAATAGTATTCCATTGATGGCGGCAGCACAAACCATTTTTTATTAATAATTTCATCCGGCGGAACACAATTGCCGGTTACCTGCCATTTTCCATCAGCACTTAAATGTACAAGCTGATGATAGGGACAAACAGGTGCCTTTAATCCGCTTTTGGGTACCCATTCGTCGTCCGTATCTTCGCAATACTCGCCGGCACGATAGCCACTCTGACGGCAAACTTTTATTTTTACCATTTCACCAACCGGCATTTCAAACCAATCGTGGGCAACCGGCAGCAGTCTGAAGATTTCAAAAAGGGCAGGGGCCGCCGTGTTAATTCCAGTTAAATTTGGCCTGCCTTCACCATCTGTATTGCCTACCCAAACTCCTACAACAAATTTGGGTGTTATGCCAATGACCCATCCATCCCTAAAACCAAAACTTGTGCCTGTTTTCCATGCTATGCGCTGCGTTGAACTAAATTGTTGCCAAAGCATTTCTTCGCCGGGGCGCATTACTTCTTCCATGGCCTGGAGCGTATAAAAAATAGATGCGGCGTCAAGCAATCCGCTCTTTTGTAAATCAGGATTTTTAGAGGCCGGTATTTGATACACCGGGTTATGATAATCAGCCAGATCGTATTTTCCGTTGTATTTATTGTAATGGTTTAGTACCCTTGCCATATCGGCATAAGCGCCGCTCAGTTCCCACAGTGTATTTTCTCCTCCTCCTAAAATCAGTGATAGTCCGTAATGATCGGCTGGCTTTTTTAGCGTAGTGATGCCAACCTTATGCAAAAAATCGTAAAAGCGCTCATATTTAAATTGCTGCAGCATTTTTACCGCCGGTACATTTAGCGATCGGGACAACGCTTTTGAGGCGGGAACAGCGCCATCATATCCCAGATCAAAGTTTTCGGGGTGGTAACCGGCAATCTGTGTGGGAATATCAGGCATCAAACTATTTGGTAACAGCAGTCCATCATGCAGCATGGAAGCGTATAGAAGCGGTTTTAAGGTACTACCCGGACTTCGTGGTGCATTTACTACGTCCACATCGCTTTCCATCGTGGTATCTTCGGGATGGGAGATATTCCCTGCATAAGCTAAAGTGGCCCCGGTTTCTACGTCGAGCACAATAGCGGCAATATTGTTAATATCATTAGCCTTTAAAATTTGATGATGCCGTTCTAAAATATCATTTACCTGTTGTTGCAGGGAAGCCCTTATGCTGGTTCTAATCCTGGTATCGCCATTTGGCTTGTTTTGATAGTCTGTTTTAAACCGTTGAAGCAGGTGAGGGGCCAATTGTGGCAGTGGCAAGGGTCTATCAGGAACAGGTTCTAACTTAGCCAGCGATGATGTCGTTGTATCAATAATACCTTGTTGACGAAGTTTATCAAGCAAAAGATTACGTTTTTTTAGCAAGATACCTCTGTTTTTTCCCGGATGAACCAGCGATGGAGAATTAGGCAATACGGCCATGGCTGCCATTTCGCCCCATGATAACTGAGCAGGACTGCGCCCAAAATAACGCCATGAAGCAGCATCCAAGCCTATAACATTGCTACCAAAAGGGGCATTACTGGCGTAAAGGGACAATATCTGTTCTTTGTTATAGGTACACTCCAAACGAAGTGACATAAAAATCTCCTTTAACTTATTCCAAACCGTTCTTTTGTGCCTGGTAGCCAGTCGTATAACCTGCATGGTTATGGTACTGCCCCCGCTTTCAACTTTTTTTGACCGCAGGTTTTGCCGTACCGCCCTGCTTAAAGCCAAAACATCAAAGCCTGGGTGGTGCATGAACCGCTTGTCTTCGAAAGAAATAATACACTGTTTAAATTTTTCGGGAACTTCTGCATTCGGAGGGAAACGCCATTGACCGTCCGCAGCAATGGCAGCTCCAAGTAATTGGCCGTTTGCATCATCAATTACAAAAGAAGTTGGACTGTTGAATAGCGGCTTCGGCAGACAAAGCCAAAACATCAGGCTTAAAACAACTAAAAACGCCAGTATTATTATTACTTTTGGTTTTTTAAGGTATAATTTTATTCGATTTAAACCCGATCGCATTTATTAGTAATGAAAATAGAAACGTTATCAATTGTTATTCCCGCCTACAACGAAGGTAATACGATACATTTAATTTTAAATAAAATTAAATCGGTTAATCTGATTAATGATATAAAAAAGGAAGTTATTATTGTTAACGACTATTCTACCGATCATACTGAACAAGCAATATTATCTTATCAGCAAGAAAATCAGGATCTTAAGATTTCTTATTTTAAACATGAATTTAATAAAGGCAAGGGAGCTGCGTTACATACCGGCATTTCAAAAGCAACCGGCGAATATCTTATTATCCAGGATGCTGACCTTGAATATGATCCCGAAGAGTATAACGATCTTTTAAAACCTGTTTGCAATGGTTTTGCTGATGTAGTTTACGGCTCGCGATTTATGGGCAGCAACCCGCATAGGATCCTTTTTTTCTGGCATACCATTGGTAATCGCTGGTTAACATTTGCCTCCAATATGTTTTCGAATTTGAACTTAACAGATATGGAAACCTGTTATAAACTTTTTGATACCAAACTCATCCAATCCATTAAGTTAACTGAGCAACGCTTTGGTTTTGAGCCGGAAGTAACGCAGAAAATAGCCCGCGTACCAAAAATCAGAATCTACGAAGTAGGCATATCCTATTATGGCCGTACTTACGAAGAAGGAAAAAAAATAGGGTGGAAGGACGGTGTAAGAGCCATCTACTGTATTTTGAAGTACGGATTGTTTAAGGTTGATTAAGTTTGAGATTGGAGATTAGAGGTTAGTTGTTTAATAAAAAACTTAATCTCTAACCTCCGGCCTCCGATCTCTAACCCCCACCATTACTTCACCACCTCAACCCATTGTCCTTTTAGCAAAGCTGTTATGGCGTTATTATACATCGCTTCGCAATAGGTTGCAGGCATATAATATTTACCTGCGTAGGCAGCATTTAACATCACATAATAGGTGACTTCTTTTCCTTCTGGTAAATTAAAATAAGTATAAACCCGGTCATCGCGAATATCACGGTAGCTTGATTCTGATGACGGGAAAGCGTCATCGTTGCCCAGCATCCTTGTATTTAGTATTTCCCAGCCCGAAGGGAAAATCTGTGAGAGTGCCATGTTATCATAACGGCCGCGTTTCCCGGGGTTTTTAATGTTTACCTGTGCCACAAAATCAGTTCCCTGTTTCAAACTCGAAGGATCGATTTCTTTGCCGCCTAAGGTAAAATAGCCGACCCTCATCTGCAAAATGTCTGGATTAATAACTGATTGTACGTCTTGCCCGGAGGATGGTTGTCCTTGTTGTATTAATCTGATATACAGTTTATTGCTTCCATTATTCTTCAACAGCACTTTACCTGAATTTGCTGCCAGTGGCGCTTGCCATAAATAGGATGGTGAGTTGATGTCTGATCTGGCAACCCCCGACTGATAATTAAATACCAACTTGCCCGACGAGCCTTTATTTTCGCCGCAATATTTTGCAATAGCAATAAGTGAATAAGCGGTTGTTTGTGTGCTATACCAATCATCCTGTGATAGACGGGAAGCAACGGTGCGCAACAATCCGGCTGCCTTTTGTTGTTGGCCAAGTAAGGTTAAAGTTTCCAGTATCATGGCTTCGTCCCTTAGGTCTGAACCGTAAGTGCCGTACATCATGTTATACGGTTTGATACTCAGCGGTAAACCGTTAATCATTTGAAGCCCGGTTTCGGGTTCGCCAGCCAGTTTGTAAGCTGCTGCCAGGCGCCAGCGTGCTTCCACGGTTAGGTATTTGAACTCTCTCAGCCTGTTCATTGCACCCAGTTCAGGTGCGCGTGCAAGTGCTAAAAGGTATAAACGATAGGCTTGTATTAAATCAGAACCGTAAAAACTACGGGTATCAGGCTGCCAGGTGACGGCTTTCTGTTTTTGGTATTTCTTCCATTGTTCTATAAAACCAAGCGGAAGACTGTATCCTTTTGCCTGAGCCTCCAGCATAAAATGTCCGGCATAGTTTGTTCCCCATTCGTCTGATTCACCTACACCCGGCCAATAACTTAATCCACCATCGGTTAATTGAAATGAATTTAACCTGTTGATTGTCAGTTTTATATTTCTTTCAGTTTCGGCTTTTTGGCGGGGCGAAAGATCCAGCAACTGGTTTAAATACAATTGCGGAAATGCCGACGATGTGGTTTGCTCTACGCACCCGTAAGGGTATTCAATTAAATAATCCAAACGCTTGGTAAGATTTAATGGCGGAATAGAAGCTACTTCGAGCGTAGTTTTATTAGTGCCACTTATCCCAATGGCCGACCATGCTGTATTCCACGATTCACCAGGCATCAACTCTTTTTCAAGTGTTTTGGTAATTGGAGGATTAGGGTTTCTTATGTTTAACTCCACATCATAAGCGGCTGTTTCTCTGCCGCTTTTAGCAATTATTTTAACTTTGCCTACGCCAACAAAATCCTTAACGTCGAGGTCGAAGGTTACCAGTTGATCACCCGTTTTTGCGAAGGTTATTGTTTTTTGATTGTTGCCTGCTAAGTTGCTAAATACGTTCGATTGAATTTGCAGCGTCACCGTCTTAATGTTATTTTCCATTGCAAAAACAGTAACCGGCAACTGGATTTTCTCTGACGGACCTAAAACTCTCGGCAAGGTGGCCAATATCATCAACGGTTTTTTAACGGCAACATTCTTTTCTGCGAAGCCATAACTGCCATCGTGCCCGGCAATAACCATTGCTTTGACAGAACCAATATATTGCGGTAAAGTAAAGGTTTGGGTTTGTTTGTCGCCGTTGTCCAGATGGAACGGCCCCAGGAACTTCACCACAGGCTTAAAGCGGTTGACTGATACGTTGTGATTGGTTCCGGCTGTTCCGTCCCCTCCAATACTTAATATGCGCTCTAAGCCACCTCCAAATGCGCCTATTACGTAATCAAACAAATCCCATGTTTTTACGCCAAGTGCCTCACGGGCATAAAAGGTTTCGTGCGGGTTGGGTGTTTTGTAGTTTGTAATATCCAGTAAACCTTCATCAACAATGGCAATGGTATAGGTCATTTCTTTGCCTGAAGCTTCGGACACGGTTATAGATGCAGGCGTTTCGGGCCTTATCTTATCTGCCATGGTGATTATCGGCTTTAGTATCGTTTCGGGATTATCAACCACCAACGGAATCGCCCCGTACATTCTGATAGGTAAATCATTAATCGTTTGCGAATGACGTTGGAGCAGGGTTACGTTCACAAAAATATTGGGTGCCATACTTTCGTCAACTTTAAATGTATAGCGGGTTTGCCCTTTTTTTGTATCGATCCAAACTGTTTTTAAGATCTTACTTCCATTTTCAAAACTGATCAGCGCTCTGCCATCAGACATCGTAGGAATAGTCAGCGTAGCATCTTCGCCGACCTTGTAATTAGGTTTGTCAGACGTAAAGGACAGCATGGCGGCTTCGGTTGGGTTGCTCTGCTGTAAACGTTCAGACCAATTTGGCCAATCCACATAGATTATTTTACCTGTTGAATGCCCTGTTTCCGGATCTTTTACACGGATAAGGTAACGCCCCCAGTCGGCCTGTGCAATGTGCAGTGTCCATTTACCCTGTCCGTTGGTTAACCTTACATTTTCAGTTTTTATCAGCTTATTATATTTATCCTGGGTAAAATTGCTCATTTCGTTACCAGTCTCGTCCCACCACCAGCGCCATTGAATTTTATATAATTCCAGTTCAACATTACGTACGCCGGTAAACGGCTTGCCCTTAACGTCAACATCGGCAATATCAATGTCCTGATCCTTATCAGTTACCAGCATTCCCGACAGGTCGCTGCCTTTTGGTGTTTTTATACCTACATAACCCGGATATACATTATAAGGCATACTTAAGGATTGTATACTGAAATTACCGCCGGGCTCAAAAACCTTAACTAAAAAGTTAGCCTTTAACTGGCCCGGAGCCTGTTTTTCAACGTTGATATTAGTATTTACTGATGCTTTGCCATCGGCATCAAGCCTGCCATCAAAAATGGTTTGTGTTTGGGTATTAAACGCAAGGGTAGGGTCATCAAAAACATAATCCTCATAGTTTTTAAACGAGGTTTTTTGTGCCGATAAAAAAGCATCTACTTTAGCCTTTAAGTTTTGTGCTGTGCCACCAAAAAGCCACTGCGCCGTAAGCGCGCCAGTTACATCGCCACCCTTGGTAAGTTCATTTGCGCCGCCGAAGGTTAAACCTATCTTTAACCTATTGGGCATAATAGTTTCTATTTTTATATTTTTTTCAAATACGGCTCCTCCAACTTTTACTTTGGCCAGCCAGTTGCCCGTAGGCGATGAAATTTCGGTTGCGGTATGAAAGCTATAAAAACCATCAACTGCTTTGGTTTGCATAATGCGATTGTATAGCTTACCATTAGGGTCATATAATTCAAACTCAACCGGATGATCGGCTGGCAGTGTTTTTAGCTTATCTTCCAGTATAAATGAGGTGTAGATAGAATCGCCGGGACGCCAAACACCACGTTCACTGTAAATAAATCCTTTAAGTCCGCTTTGTACCTCATCGCCACCAACGTTAAATCGCGATAGGGGTAATGAACTGCCATCATCAAGCTTCAAATAACCCCGCTCGTTACCTTGTTTAGCAACCAGCAAATAGGGTTTACGCTTTAAATCAAATTTAGCAAAGCCATCACCGTCTGATGTTGTTTTATATAAAACCTGTTTCTGATAATCCAGCAATTCCAGCTCAACGCCTGGTATTGGTTTGGCGGTTAGTATATTGGTAACCGCAATCATCATGCTGTTGTTATTGCCGCGTTTGGCTATTAAACCAATATTTGAGGCAATAATGTTGCGCGTGGCCCAACGGTCTTTTGTAAAGTATGAGTTGGTGCAAGGATCGCTGCGTTCCTGCCAGTTAAAGCCATCGGGGTAATAATTATCATATCGGGCCCAAAAGTCATCATCTTCATCGCTTATGGTACCGGTATTGGTATCGTTGTTCCCCTCACCATAATATTCGTCGTCTGCGTCATTCTTTGGTGAGGCCGCTCCGGCTTTGCAGTTATAAAGAGAATATTCTTTTCTAAAGCCGATAATCACGCGATAAATGGCTCCCGGCTCGGCATGTAACAACTGGTCAATATCCAGCATAAAGCGGTTCTTTTTATTTAGGTTGAGACTTTTATCCTCGTCGAGCCTGATGGTTTTTTGTACTACAGGCTTACCCACATGACGCAATTCGTCGCCGCCATCGAAGCCGTTGTTTTGAAAATACTGTGGCACATTATCTTCATATATTTTAATAATGCTTACATCAACGGCGTTTAAGTTAACCGCTTCAAAAGGCATCATCAATTTGCCCGAATCGGGTAAAATAACGCCCTTACCCGGAATAGTTACCGAAGGCAGCCGATTTTCGAAAAATACATTGGCCGAATAAGTTTTAGTGATCTTTTGATGAGATATATTTTCAACACCTTCGTTCACAAACACGCTGTAATCGCCCTGTAAACGATCAGGTGCGTATATTTTAACCATGCTGCCATCAATGGTATAGGCTGCATCGCTTACATTAGTGATCCCTATCAGCCCGTTTAACTCCTGGCCAACCATTATCGCATCAGAGAACTGTACCAATACATATTGGTCGTTATCCTGCACTGCACGGATATCAAGCACCTTAAAATCGCCAATGGCGGGAATCTCAAAATCCTGGGTTCCTTTTTTATCTACGCCTAAACTGCCGCCATCCCAGGTAACAGTAAGGGGATTAACCTTGTCTTTTTCGCGGGTTAAGTCGGTTATGGTAAATGTGTGGGTTTTAGTTGCAGGATTATGCTGCCAGTTAATACGGACAGCCGACGAGAAATTTACACCAATAACCTTTTCAATGGCGGCGTCATTTTCATTATCGGCGGTTTGAATGATGCCGCCCAATTTCATTTTGTCGATAGACGTATTGGTTGCAGTTTGTAAACCAGTAAATGTTACGGTAAAATCGGGTTTTATGGTTTGAAAGCTGAATTTAAAATGCTCAAACTTATCGGGCACCTGTGTTACTTTGCTAAGTTTAAAGTCAACAGCGTAACTTTTATTCGGATCGAGCTTATTATCAGGCCTGAACTCAATAGTGCGCGCATCCACCCAGTAAGCTTTTCCTTTAATGGCTGGCGAAAAATCAAAAATATCATCGCTCAACGCTTCATTTTGCACATGACTGGTTTGTACATCACTTGCAAGACGTATCCTCACTGTACTTTCTTTAGATACAATGCCCGTTGTATACGATTCAATGTATTTGCTGAATGCCGGATCGATTCCTGTTTTTTTACGATGATGAAAAACAAAAAATAATACAATAGCAATAACTGTGAGTGATACTCCGATGTTAATTAATGCCTTTCGCGAGTTGAAAAGGCTATATAGGTTACGCATGAACAGGTTTATTTATTACCCGTAATTTATAAAATTTATGGAGATAAATAATTTATTTAAAAAAAGATTATTTGACCGTTGATTTGGTTTGATTTAAGAATTTCGCTGATTTTGGAACGGCGGCGAATGGCGTTTCAGATTAGGTTGAGATGATTTGTTGGTTTCATCATTTCAACTTTAGCGTTTTATTGAAGATTGAAAAACAGATGGATCAGCGGATCATTACGCCAACTTTATTAATAACGGGTAGTTTAATAAAATTTACTTCAACAATACTTTCGGGTACGAAGATGAATTTTTTGTCGTAAATATCTTTACCAATGTAATAGCTTAACCAGTATTCGTTATTTAAGCCAAAGGTTTGTTCATCAATAGGCTCAATTACTTTGTAAGCCCCTGGTTCAACCAGTGGAAACATGTGTCGCAGGGTAGATGTTTTTACTTTTTCGCCGTCTTTTTCGCCATAACCTTTTGACGTGATCAGTACGTTTTCGATGGCCTCTTTTTTTAAGTTGATCAAATAAACGTACCAGATTTTACTCTCCGCACTTTCCTTTTCAAGCGCAACCGCTATTGCAATATCTTTTACTGTATTTTGAGGTAAGTCTTTTATCATTTTTTAGTTGCTTAAGTAAGCTGTTGATTGAGTTAACTGTGGCTAAACCTTCAAATTCAAACCACTCTCTTAATAAACTCAATCAACCATTCAACTAACTACTTTTTCTTCACAAATTTCTTTCCGCCTTTCTTAGGCTCTTTTTCGGCAGCGGCTGCTAATACCTTACATTCTTCAAAAGTTAGCGATTGTGGTTCCTTGCCTTTGGGAATCTTAACGTTTAATTTTCCAAATTCGATATAAGGGCCCCATCTTCCGTTTAAAACTTTTAGGGTTGGGTCTTCATCAAATGCTTTTATCAGCTTTTCGGCGTCTTTTTTACGTTTTTCGAGTATCAGCTCAATGGCTTTTTCCTCGGTTACGTTCATCGGGTCAATATCCTTTGGTAACGAGTAAAATGCGCTGTTATGCCTTACATAAGGGCCAAAACGGCCGATAGCAACCGTCATATCTTTATCTTCAAAAACACCAACCTTTTTAGGGAGCTTAAATAGTTCAAGTCCTTCTTCAAGTGTTATGGTTTCGATACTTTGTCCGGTACGCAAGCTGGCATAAAGTGGTTTGTACTCTTTATCTTCATCGGTGGCATTTTCACCTACCTGCACAAAAGGGCCAAAACGACCAATCCGTACCGATACTTTTTTGCCGCTTTCGGGATGAAAACCTAATTCGCGCTCACCAGTTGCTTTGTCAGCAGTTTGAATGGTGCTTTCAACTCCTTTGTGAAAAGGGGTGTAAAAGCTATGGAGCATATCCGTCCATTCTTTTAAACCCTGGGCAATTTCATCAAACTGTTTTTCAACGCTTGCTGTGAAGTTAAAATCCACAATCTCGTTAAAATATTGTACCAGGAAATCATTTACCACGGCGCCAATATCTGTTGGGAAAAGTTTGCCGCGTTCGGCGCCTGTATTTTCGGTTTTTTCTTCTTTGGTGATGTTGTCAGCCTTTAGCGTAAGCACTCTAAAAGCCCTGATCTTGCCTTCGCGCTCTTCTTTTACAACATAGCCACGGTTTTGGATGGTTGATATGGTAGGAGCGTAGGTTGACGGACGGCCAATGCCTAACTCTTCTAACTTCTTAACCAAACTCGCTTCGGTATAACGTGCCGCTGCCCTCGAGAAGCGTTCGGTAGCGGTCATGTCCCTTAATTCAAGGTTTTGGCCTTTAGTTAAAAGTGGCAGCATTGCGTTATCTCCATCTTCCGAAAGTTCTTCGTCCTCATCAACCGATTCAAGGTAAACTTTCAAAAAGCCGTCAAACTTCATCACCTCGCCATTGGCGGTCAATTCCTCTTTACGGGTTGATATGCT
>OLKV01000280.1_pt1 | contig 11738 bp, 11 predicted proteins | sample 1604391 | NCBI WGS metagenome assembly OLKV01 (sample SAMEA104055711, study PRJEB20765) | soil metagenome | isolation source: soil | reverse complement strand
TCTGCGCACGTCCTTCCACAAGCTCAAGATGACATCCCTTTTTCGTTTTATACTAAAGAACGATAGTCCACGCGAAACATTTATTGCCGGGTGTCTTGCTGAGGCACTCGAAGCATGTGTGCAAAGGCCTCTGCGCTCGTCGTTCGACAGGCTCAGGATGACATCCCTTTTTGATTTTATACTAAAGAACGATGTTCCATGTGGAACGTTTGATGCCGGGTGTCATGCTGAGGCACTCGAAGCATAGGGGCAAAGGCCTCTGCGCTCGTCGTTCGACAGGCTCAGGATGTCATCCCTCTTTTGAATCGCATTAATTGAAGAACGATGTTCCACGTGGAACGTTTAATCTATTACAAAGCTATTCATTACTCCCCGATGTTCCACGTGGAACATTAAATAACGACAATAAGGCTACAATACCCCATACTGCTTCTAATAAAACAAAGGGATAAAAACGTATTAAATACGATGAAAAACAACATATACCAGCACCAATAAAGTTCAGTAAACTATAAGTCTTGCTCGAGGAGGGTAGTTTCTTATATAGGTTTAATAAAAAAGCAATCAATAATATGATTACACCAATGGAGGCCAGTATATCTGATGTCTTCATATTATGCTTCTTTTAACTCAGTTAACGCTATCCAGCGAAAGCTTTTTTCATCGAGCTTGCTGTTTAATGTGGCAATTTGCTGTAGTATTTCATTAAGCTTACTGGTTTCAATGCCGGCTACGTTCAATGCATTATTCTTTTCCAGTAGCTGTTTCTCTATATCCGCTATTTCTTTTTCCAATGTTTCCAGCTCCTTTTGCTCCTTAAAGCTTAGTTTATTCTTTTTAACAGGCTCGGGAGCTGGTGTTGCTACAACGGGATTGCGCTTGTTCTGTTGTTTGTTTTCCTCTAATTCTATCCGGTACGAAGAGTAATTGCCGTTATATATTTTGACATGGCCACCTTCTTCCATTATAAAAAGCTGGTCAGTTAGTTTGTCAAGCAAGTATCTATCGTGCGATACCATCATCAATACACCTGAGTAATTGGTTAAAAACTCTTCCAACACATTCAGCGTATCAATGTCCAAGTCATTTGTAGGCTCATCCAGAATCAAAAAGTTAGGGTTTTTCATCAGGATGCTCATCAACTGTAAGCGTTTCTTTTCGCCACCACTTAGTTTGGATATTAAACCATACTGTTTAGTTGGCGGAAAAAGGAACAAAGTGAGCAGGGCAGAGGCTGATATTAACTTGCCATCGGCCATGGTGATAAACTCAGCCACGTTCTTTACCACGTCAATTACCCGTTCATCATCCTTAAATATAATGCCCGACTGGTGAAAATAACCAATCACCGTAGTTTCACCCTTATCAATAACGCCTTTATCTGGGTTTAGTGTACCAGTTATCAGGTTTAATAAGGTTGATTTTCCGCTACCATTCTTTCCAGCCAAACCAATACGGTCGCCTTTTTTAAACACATAGCTAAAATCATTAATAAAGGTTTGATCTCTGAATGATTTATAAAGATGATTCATCTCCATAATCTTATTACCCTGACGAGCGGTTTTTACACTTAGTTCGACTTTTAGCTTGGGGCCACCGTTCTTGGTCTTGTCTTCTAAGTCGTAATAAGCATCAATCCTCGCTTTTGACTTTGTTCCGCGGGCCTGCGGCTGCCTGCGCATCCATTCCAGTTCTTTGCGTAACAAGTTCGAGTTCTTTTGAAAAGAAGCTTCATCAGCACTTTCCCGCTCTGCCTTCTTTTCAAGGTAATAGCCGTAGTTACCTACGTAGGGGATGATCTTTCCTTTATCAATCTCCAATATCTCGTTACAAACGTTATCCAGAAAATACCTGTCGTGCGTAACCATCAGTATGGTTTTTGAGCCATCCGTCAGCAATTTCTCCAGCCATTCAATGGTATCAATATCCAGGTGGTTGGTCGGCTCATCCAAAATATAAATATCGGGGTCCTCAATCAGCAGCTTGGCAAGGGCCAAACGTTTCTTTTGGCCGCCCGATAGCGTGTCGATCTTTTGGTTAAGGTGATGAATGTCTAATCTGCCTAAAATGGTTTTGATCTTATATTCATACTCCCAGGCATCAACATTGCTCATCTCTTCCATTATTTTTTCAATGGCTTTGGAGTTTTCAGGATCGTTCTCCAACAATTCTTCGTATTTCCTTATCAGCTGCTGCTGCACGTCATCGGCATGGAAAATATAATCACTAATGGTTACAGCGTTTTTAAAGTGAGGGTCCTGCTCCAGATAGCCTAAGTTAAGGCCCTTCATTTGGGCCACTTTACCTTCGGTAGGTTTTAAGCTACCCGATAATAATTTTAAAAGTGTTGATTTTCCGGCGCCGTTAATACCCACTAATGCAACCCTGCGGCCACGGTTAACGCCTATGGCTACATTTCTGAATAGCCAGTGGTCATGAAAAGAATGGCCGAGGTTTTCGGCAGAGATGTAATTACTCACGTTAGTTCTGTTATTTTATCAGAGGGGTAAACAAATACACCCTCCTGTGTTATTAATGATTGTTTAAACATGGCTTGGGCTACGGTAGCTGCCGCAATGCTTCTGAATTTTTTTAACCCGCCGAGTAGCAATGGATCTATTAGTTTCATCAGCGGGATTAAAATCTTTTCGACTGTCCTGCTTTCTTTTCTGTCGCCGGTTAAAAAAGCGGGCTGGTAAATGCATAGCCTTTGTAGCCCTTCTTTTTTAAGATCTTCTTCCACCTGCCCCTTCGTTTTTAAATAGAAGTTTGACGCGGTGGCATTTGCGCCTAATGCGGATACGATGTGATATTGTGATACGCCATTTTTGTGGCCTATTTGTGCCAGCTGCAATGGGTAATCATGATCTATCTTTCGGTACACGCTTAAATCAGGCGTTTTTTTCTGGGTTGTTCCCAAACAACAGAAAATAGCGTCGCCGGTTATTGATTTTGAATAATCAGCCAGGTGATCAAAATCAATAACAAGCTGATTTAATTTGGCATGTTTTATTGGTATTTCTTTTCGCGTCAGTACCAATACTTCAGTATATTCGGACTGTTGCAACAGTATATCCAATAACAAACTGCCAATTAGTCCGCTTGCACCAACTAAAACTGCTTTTTTTGCCATAGGGCCATAATTTTTTGCAAAAATACACATAATTAAATTGTGGTATAAATATTGTGTGTTTAAACATATAAATTAAACAATCATGGAAAAAGTATTTTATGCTGCTAATCAACGTGGAACAAATGATATTGGTTGGCTTAAGGCAAATTTCTCATTCAGCTTTGGGCCGTATTACGATCCGGACAAGATCCATTTTGGCACTTTAAGGGTGTTAAATGACGATATTATTGCAGCCGGCCGTGGTTTTGGTGCTCATCCGCACGATAATATGGAAATTATCACCATCCCGCTAAAAGGAGGATTGGAACATAATGACAGTATGGGTAACAGCGGCGTTGTAAAAGCAGGCGAAGTGCAGGTAATGTCGGCAGGGGTAGGTGTGCAGCATTCGGAGTATAATGCTTCGCAAACCGAAGACGCTAATACTTTGCAAATCTGGCTTTATCCAAAAGAAATGAACATTACGCCAAGGTATGATCAAAAAAGCTTTGCCGATAAAATGGAGCTGAATAAATTAACCACTTTAATATCGCCTGTTAAGAGCGAAGATACGCTATGGATTAACCAGGATGCTACTTTTTCGATGGGTGAATTTGAGGCGGGGAAAGAAATTAATTATGATATTAAAACCAGTGGAAACGGCGTATATGTTTTTGTATTAGAGGGTTCCGTTAAAATAGATGACAGCAAATTAAACAAAAGAGACGCTTTGGGTGTTTATAATACCAGTTCAATAAAAATTGAAACCGAAGCGCTGTCCCGTTTGCTCATAATGGATATTCCCATGTTATAAGCCCAGGAATTTTACCGGAGGTTAAATTTTATTGAATGTTTGGCTGCGTAATGTAATGCAGCTATAAACTAAAATAAATTAATCTCTATATGGCTGAAGAAATAGTAATGCCCGGTTGGAAGCGATGGCTCGAAAGCATTGGCGACCAGGTGAGCTTTTTAATAAATTTTTTCAAAAACATCTTTGTCGGTGGTTTTGAATGGTCGGAATTCGTTAGGCAATGTTACGAAATTGGCTACCGGTCTTTAATGCTGGTGGGCGTAACCTCCTTTATAATGGGCATAGTGCTTATTCTGCAGCTACGGCCTACGCTGGTAACTTTTGGCGCGGCAAGCATGCTGCCCAAAACGTTATCTGTATCCTTTATCCGCGAAATTGGCCCTGTAATTATCGCCATTATATGTGCCGGAAAAATTGCCTCAAGCATTGGCGCCGAACTGGGCAGTATGAAAGTTACTGAGCAGCTCGATGCTATGGAGGTATCTGGCGCTAATCCGCTGCAATACCTTGTTGTAACGCGCGTGCTGGCAACAACTATCATGGTGCCCATATTGTCTGTTTTAGGTGATGCTATTGGCTTATTTGGCGGCTATCTGTCCTTAAATCTGCGAGATCATATCAGCTTTCAACTTTATTTTACCAAAGTTATTGGCGCCCTTGACTTTTCCGACTTTTTACCAGCCCTGGTAAAAACCATATTTTTTGGCTTTGCCATTGGTTTTGTGGGCTGTTATAAGGGCTTTCACTCCAATAAAGGTACCGAGAGTGTGGGTATTGCGGCAAATTCGGCAGTAGTAACCGCGTCCCTGTGGATTTTTGTGATTGACGGGATAGCTGTGCAGATTACCAGTTTGTTATTTTATAAATAGGGGGAATGTGAGATGGAAGTAGTAAAAGAAAATAACAAACCAAAACCACAACCCAAACAAAAAGAGGAAGTGGTAATAGCCATAAAAGGGCTCAAAAAATCATTTGGCGATAAGCATGTGCTTAAAAATATAACGCTGGATTTAAAACGGGGTGAAAATGTAGTGATCCTGGGCCGCTCAGGTACAGGGAAATCGGTTACCATACAGTGCATAGTTGGGTTATTAAAACCGGATAAAGGCTCCTTAAAAGTTTTTGGCGACGAGGTTGCCCAAATGACCGACGAGGAATTAAAGGCGTTGCGGATAAAAATTGGCTTTTTGTTTCAAAGCGGAGCCTTATATGATTCAATGACGGTGCGCGAAAATCTTGAATTTCCGCTCACCCGGGTATTGAAGTTGAAAGATCGCGCAGATATTGATAAACGGGTTGAAAATGCTTTGGATGATGTAGGTCTGCTGGATGCCATTGATAAATTGCCATCTGATCTATCGGGAGGGATGCGCAAAAGGGCCGGGCTGGCACGCACATTAATAGTAAATCCCGAAATTATGCTGTATGACGAGCCTACAACCGGGCTCGACCCTATAACAGCAAGGGAGATCAGCGATCTGATTATAAAAATTCAAAAGAAAAACAAAACATCATCAATCATTATTACCCACGATATGGAATGTGCACGTATTACATCAGACCGTGTGTTGATAATGGACGAAGGCGAATATATTGCCGAAGGATCATTTAACGCGCTTCACAAATCAAAAAACAAGATTGTTGGAGCATATTTTAACGACATATCATGAAAACAACGTCAAATCAAAAAATAAAAATCGGGGCTTTTACATTTGCAGGGCTGCTGGTACTGGTGCTTGCCATATTTTTTATAGGCAACCAAAAAAACCTGTTTAGCTCAACTTTTAAAATTTACGGCACTTTTAGAAACGTTAGCGGCCTGCAGGTGGGCAATAATGTACGTTTTGCGGGAATTAACGTAGGCGTGGTACAGGATATTAACATCGAAACCGATAGTACAGTAAGGGTTGACCTTACTATTAATAATAACGTAAAAAAGTTTATTAAAAAAGATGCAAAGCTAAGTATCGGCAGCGATGGATTGATGGGCGATAAACTGATAGTGATTGCTCCCGGCGGTGTTAACAGTACCGAGGTGATACAGGAGGGTAATCAGTTAACTGCAGTAAACCCTGTTGATGTGGATAAAATAGTAGCCAAGCTAACAGGTGTTGCCACTAATGCTGAGTCGCTTACGGCGGGCCTGTCGGATATTGTTGCCAAAATTAACGGAGGCAAAGGTTCGCTTGGCAAATTGCTCAACGACGATAAAATGGCAAACGATTTGGATGAAACGGTTAACCAGGCCAAAAGCACCATGAAAAATGTGCATCATACCAGTGCCACTTTAGATACCGATTTAAAAGCAGCACAAAGCAACTTCCTGCTAAAGGGGTTTTTCAATAAAAAGAAGAAAAAAGCACAACAGGATTCGATAAAGAAAGCACAAGCGCCGGCAGCGGATCAGAAGACGAAGCAGTAATAGAGGGCTATCGGCTGGATTAAACTTCGTTACCCATGACAAGTTTGTTCATGAGGATATGTTTAACAAAGTTAAGGGAAGACCCCAGAGGGGTCAAAGGTCGGTAGAAAAGAAAAGCCAAAAGTAACAGCGTGCCATCGGTACGAAACCTATACGCGGGCATGTAGCGTACCGATGGCACGCTAAAACGTTTTTGCAACAAATTTTCTACCGACGTTTTGCGCTGATGGCGCATCTTTTGTCATTTTTCCTTCAGAGTCCCGCGGGATTTTAATACTCAGCATGAAAAGGCTTTTTATTTTTTTCAGAAACAAAAAACGCCCGGGTTTGCCGGGCGTTTTTTGTTAAGATCGTGTGTCTTTACAGATACTTGGTGATATCAGCTGACATTGGAGTAGTTTGTGACCTGAAACGGTGAATCAGTTTTCCGTTTTCGTCGATCAGGAATTTCTCAAAGTTCCATTTAATTTCGCCTGTAAAATCAGGATTTGGGGCCTCTGTTAAATATTTAAACAGCGGATCAATGTCGGCGCCTTTAACACTTACCTTTCCGCTTAACGGAAACGTTACGCCGTAGCGCGATTTGCAAAAGGTTTCGATATCGGCATTATTACCGGGTTCCTGGCTTGCAAAGTTATTTGCAGGAAAACCTATTACAACCAATTTGTCTTTGTACGTATCGGCAAGCTTTTGCAGATCAGCATATTGTGGTGTAAAACCGCATTTTGATGCTGTATTAACAATTAAAACTTTTTTGCCTTTGTATTGCGAAAGAGAAAAAGGTTTGCCCTCGATAGAGGTCAGTTTAAAATCATAAACCGAACTGGGGGCGACAAACAAAAAAGCAAAGATTAAAACAAGTAGTTTCATATTTCAAATAATTAGTTTTAACGGTATTTAAAAGTAAAATTAGCCAATAAAAACGCGCGTATTCAAATAGAAATCTTCTTTTAATGTCATATTTTTCTTGTCGGCCGGGCTTTTGTCTGTATAGCCTAAAAGGTGTAAAGCACCGTGTATAAGTACACGGTGCAATTCGTTAGTTTCGGTTATGTTGAATTTTGCGGCGTTTTCGCGAATCCGCTCAATGGAGATGAAAATATCACCGACGATCAGCTTTTCAGTTTCTGAATTATCAAAGGTGATAATGTCAGTGTAGGTATCGTGATCCAAATATTGCTGATTAATCTGCAATAAATACTCGTCGGAACAAAAAATATAAGTTAACTCTTTTAGTTTATAGCCTTCGGCTTGTATAGTTTCAGTAATCCACTGCCTAACAGCAGCTTTGTTTTTTAGCTTATAGGAAACCTCTTCTTCAAAAAAGTTTATTTTGGGCATTATATTTTAAAGTGAAGTTCAACTTCGTTGCCTTTTCCATTAAAAATACATTGGTCTGCAAGGTGCTTGATGATAAAAACGCCGCGACCAGTTAGGTTTTCTAAATTTTCGGGTGCAGTAGGGTCGGCCAGATTGTTGTGATCAAAACCATCACCTTCGTCTGTAACCGTCCAAATAATGCGTCGTCCTTCTACATCAGCATTTACAATCACCTTTTTTTCGGGATCAAGTTTATTGCCGTGTATAATAGCATTAATAGCTGCCTCGCTTAGGCAAGTCATCATATTAGCAAAGGTGTCTTCGCTAATTTTGTGTTTGTCGGCTATTTCTTCTATCAAATTTTCCAGCAGTGTTATGCTTTCTTGTTTTGAAGCAAGCTGTAAAGTATACAGTTCCCCTGTTTGAACATTTGATTGGTCCATATCATTTTGCGTTGAGTAGATCAAAATAGTGTTTTATTTTTAATTTATAATAATAATTTATTGCAGGAGGTACCGTCCTCACCTGCTCGGTTTGTTTTTCATTGGCTTGCTGATATTCCTGCAAGGCTTTTATATAGCCCGGAGGGATATCTTTTCCGGCATTGCTTTCGCGTTGTTTGTCCTTTTCCCGCTCCTGATCGGCTTTCTCGGCCTCTAATAACCGGCTTTGAATTTGCTGCTGGCGCTTAAGGGCTTCCTCCGATATTTTCCTGTTTACGAGATCGTGTTCAGTTTGTTCCATTTGTTTAGAAATATTATCTAAATTGCCCAAACTACCTGTACCGTCTTTATTTTCGTCGCTATTTATCTGTTGCAAAGCCTCTCTTATCTCCTGCTGCTGGCGGGCTAATTTAGCTAATTGTTCACTAATATTCCCATTTTTACCGTTATTTCCTTCTGCATTTTTTCCCTGACCTCCCTGATTGCCTTGTTGTTGCATCTGATCCCGAGCCTTTTGCATGTTTTTATTTAGTTGCTCCTGCATTTTGGCCAGTTGTGCAATTGATTGTTGCTTGCCCTTACCACTTTTTCCGCTACCCTTAGATTTTTGAAGTTGATCCAATGCTTCGCTTAACATTAGCGCCAAATTGTTCATTGATGTCATGGCGTATTGCTGGTTGCGGCCGGCTTCAGCTGTGCGCCGGTCGCCAAGTTCATCAAGCGCATCATCAATATGGGAGTTTATGCCCGATACCTCCTGGTTTACTGTTGATTGTATTTGCGGGATGCGGCGGCTTAATGCATATAAGCTATCCTCGGCAGTTTTAAGGTTATCTTTTATATTTTTTTGATTTTGAGCCAGGCTGAGATAATTAGGATCAGAAGGATTGGTGCTTTTTAACGTTTCCATTACTTTTTCCTGTTCAAACGAGCTGTTTATCAAATTTTTTAACAATTGCCTTAGTTGTTGTGCATCAACGCTGTTCTGCGTCTCTTCGCCGTCCTGTTCTTTTTGCTGCATTTTATCGGCAAGCTGCTTCATCTCTTTAGCTGCCTGCTGTTGTGATGGCGATGCTTTTGCCGGACTGTTCTTTTTTAACTCATCGCTACTTTTCTCCATCTGTTGATCGATGCTTTGCTCATCACTCTTAGGGTTTTCAAAAGCTTGTTTTTGTTCAGCCTGATCATTTGTCTTTTGCAGATCATCCAGTGATTTTTTGACGTCCTGAAAATCTTGATTCAGTTTCTGCTGATCTTTTTGTAATCCCTGCTGATCGGCCCCCGGTTGTTTGGCCTGGTCAGCTAATTTTTGCTGATCCTGCGAGAGCTGGTTAAGCTGATTAACGTTTTGATTGAGTTTTTGTTCGAACTCCAGTTTTTTATACAGTTGCAGCATCCGGTCGAGCTCTTTTTTTAGCGATTTGTTGTCGCTTTGCATTTGCGACAATTGATCTCTTGCGGCATCTTTTTGCTCATTTTGCAGCATTTCCTGCAGTTTTTGGAGCATTTGCTGCGTTTTTGGGTCCAAAACGTTATTGAGCAGCTGTTCCATCTGCTGCTGCTTTTCGGTAAGCGCCTTATCCTGCGGCTGGTTTTCCTGGCGATTGTAAAGGTTCTTTTTATTATCGTTCTGGATGTCTTTTACAAGGTCGTCCAGCTCACGTCTTTTCTGCAAAAGATCATCAATCTGCTTTTTTTCATCAAAAGATAGTGTTTTTTTATCAAGTAACTGTTGATTAAGCTTTTGCGACTCGCGCTCTATCTGCCCCGCTATTTTTATGGCCGACTGCATTTTATCTTTAACAGCCTGCGTGCCTGCGTTAAGTTCGTTATCTACTTCTTTAGCGTTGGGTACGTTAAGCACGTGTTCTGGCGAGCGGGCTTTTTTTTGGCCGGCTACCTCATCGTTATCGGCCACTTCAAAAAAGTAAGTCACCTGGTCGCCGGGCTTTATGCCCAGTTCTTTTAAGTTCCAAAAGTAAAAGAAACCAGCCTGTGTTTGGCTCAGATCGGCTTTAACGGCTTTTGTAAATGATTTCAAATTGGTTTTATCGGCCGGGTCGCCAATGACATAATGAAAAGTAAGTGACGAAAACCCATGATCGTCCTGAATTTTGCCATTAAAATACAGCGCCTTCATACTTATGGAATCCTGTTTTTCATCAACCGTAATAGTTGGCGGTTCATCGGCAATAACATTTACGCGGTAACTCGCAGAGTCGGTATGGTTAACCTGTTTATTAAGTGGCGTTATTTTATAAACACTGTTTTTATAGATCTTTTCGCGATGTTCAAAAACGTCAGCCGCTGTTGCAGTAACGCTGCCTGGGTTTCCGTTTAATGAAAACAGCAGGTTTGTGGCATTTTGAGTATGAAAACGCCAGTTTACGGTGGTGCCCGTGGGTACGGTTAAATCACCGGCGTTGGCCAGGGTTTCATTTTTTTTATGCAGATAAGCCGGGTAATTCAATTCGGCATCAAAATGCAGCAGAGCGGGGCGCAGGTTTACTTTAATTTCGTATTGTGCCGATGTAAAACCATTGCCGACGAGTTTAAAATAAGTGTTTTGCTGCAGGTTGGTGAACAGGTAATTAAAATGGCTGATGTTTTCTTTATCAAGCTTAAAAGTATTATTGGCCGTTTCAACATAAACATCGACCGGAAGGCTGTTGCCTTCAAGCTTCATCTCAAGCTTCAAATCTTCGCCCTGGACAACCGAAAGGGTTTTGTTTTGAACAATAAAGCTGAATGGGGCCACCGGCAAAAAATATTCGTTATGCCTGATGATCTTTTTTGTGCTTTCGGTAAGTACAGATGGTGCCGCAAAGGCGATAATACAAATTACCCCTGCCGGGAAAAGCACCCATTTTAAATATTTGGCGTTTTCGCGGATATTGATGGCCGACGGAAAGCTAACCGGCTTTAAGGTTTCTATTTTTTGGTCGATGCTGGCTTCAATCAGTGCACGGTGCTGTTCGTCTTCGGCGGCAAGTTTTTTAAGCTGAAGGGTATTGAGCAGTTTGTCATCAACATCATTAAAATGTTTCCCGATAATTTGGGCGGCCTGGGCATGAGTTAATGATTTGCCCAATTTAAGCCAGGCCAGCATGGGCGGGATAATGAGTCCGCATGTTAAACCAATGTTGAGGAAAATGAAGAGGTAAAAAAGCAGTGTGCGGAACGTTGTATTAAAATTACCAAAATACTCGCCAACCGTAATCACCACATAGGCTGAGAACAGCCCGGCGCCTAAAAAAATAAGTCCCCGCAAAAATTTATTGAAATAGTATTTACGGATAAAGATGTTGATCTTATCAATTAAGAGCTCATAATTATCGGTAGATTTCATACTTCAGCACCTATTAGTATCGGTTATAACGAAAATCCGCGGCTTATCATACAAACGGGTTTGAAGATAAGAGTTTTTTTGTGAATAGTTGATTTGGTTGAAAGCGCTTTTTAAATATAAAGGCGGTTTTGTTATAGCGATGGGTTTCAAACACTCAGGGTTCGAACCCTTGAAAATAAACAACAAGATTGTCATCCTGAGCGGGAGCGAAGGATCTTCTACTCCAGAAAAGCACGCGTTTATGCATGTTGAAGAAGATTCTTCACTACGTTCAGAAT
>OLKV01000210.1_pt1 | contig 11850 bp, 9 predicted proteins | sample 1604391 | NCBI WGS metagenome assembly OLKV01 (sample SAMEA104055711, study PRJEB20765) | soil metagenome | isolation source: soil | reverse complement strand
CCGATGGCACGAAATAAACAAGAAACGTCCGGTACGGACGTCTGGTTGGTAGAAATGAATTAAAAATAGCTGCTTTACGTTCTGTAGGAACGTTTGGTAATGCCGATTTGCTCTCAAATGTAATTTTAGCAGCCCCTGATTTGTGGTTTAACTTAAACCCCAGGGAAGGAATCGCACTTGCCCGGACAACCTCAAACTTCAGCCACAACCAACTTACTCCAGCCTTTATCGCCAGCAATCTTAAGTTCTTTTTTGCGGGCACTCATCACCTTTTTAATGCGCGAACTGTAGGCCCAGCAGGTACTTTGCCGGATAGCAAGTATGCCGGATAATTTATGAGATGATATTTTTCCGTTGGTTGAGTATATCAAAAAGATAATATAAAAGGCTTTATTAATAGGGATGCGTGTGTTTTGTAAAAGCGTATAGGCTATTACCGATTCTTCATAGCCGCATTTGGAGCACCTGCGGCTATAAGGTAAATGCCCATGCCCGTAATGTGTATTGTCGCATTTACGACAGGCATATCCTTTTTCCCATTTTAGATCCGACAGAAACTTAAAACAAGTTTCGTTATCCGGGTATATTTTGCTGAATTCTTCAAAATCAACCCCGGCAGACATTACGCGGTTGTGGGTAACCTTTTCAATATCGTTATGCAGTGTGGTATTATCATTTTCGAGCAATACATTCATCCTCGAAATTTCTTCGGCCTGCTGTTGTAATAAGTGGTTAACCGATTTCAACTCTTCATTCTGGATCGCTATCATCAATGATTTTTCAGAAAGCTCTTTGGTGCGTTGGTGTACCTGATCTTCCAGGTTTTTGTTTAAAGCATCTTTAAGCTCGTCGTTTAGTTTTAGCTGTTCTATTACCAGCAGTTGGGCTTCTTCCTCTTTATTTTTAAGGAGCCGCAACTTATCGCCAATGGCAAATGAAATAAATATCATTTCCATTATAAAACAAAAACTTAAGCAGTAATAAATGGGGGCAGTTACCGGCAGCCACCACAAATTAAGCGCAACAAGCGCCTTAATAATAAACCCTGCGAGCAAAAAGGTATACCCTATCACAAAAAAACGTGCTGCGCGGTAACCTTTTATCAGTACGTAACAGCCGGTAATCCAAATAACTGTTAAGGGCACCAGCTCAATTATTTTATAACTAAACCAGTTAGGGTTAACAGTTAAGCACAAAATAAAAAACACACAGCGCAGGGCTATTACTAAACCAATCACCTTATTAAGGCGTGGTGCATTCACTTTAGGATTTAATAAACTTTGGGCAAATAGTACCGAAAAAATGCTGGCGCTAAATAAAGCTATCCCATAAGCGTTGTGATTCCATAATGGTGATGACGGCCAGATGTACTGGTAGGCAATGCCATCGGCGCACATTTCATAAAGACCAATGCTGAGGTTATAGGCAATATAATAGAGGTATTGCCGCTGCCGCATGGCAAAAAACATCATCAGGTTGTAAAGCCCAAATACCAGTATCATTCCATAAAAAATACCGAACGAAAAATATTCATCAAGCGCATAGCTGATAAACCAGTTTACCGACTTTAACACCATAATAACATTAACGGGCCGGTGCGATTTAACGCGGACATAATAAAACTGACGGCCATTAAGATTATTGCTGATATTTAAGCTGAAGTTTTTATGCTGATATAAGCGGGCCGAAAATGGTCGGCTGCTACCCAGTAGGGTTGCCGAATAGTTGTTTTGTTTACCCGGCGAATACACGGTGATGCTATCAATTGTCTGGTCAAAAAACTCCAGGATCCAATTGTTTTGCGATTGAGGATTATGTAATATGCTGATGCGGTACCAATAAGTAACGGCCGGGTCGCCGGTTATGGGAGTGGCGTCTTTATTTGCTTTAAATTTTGCTGCAAATGCAGGCCTTTGTATCTGGCTGATGTTAAGATGGCCACTACTATCATTAAGATAAAAAACCTGGTTATACCTAAAGATCTGTTGTTTTGCGGTATCACTTATTTTAACAGCAACCTGTGCATAAGTGCTGATGGCCATGCATAAAAAGCACGCTACGGCAAGCGTAAAAAATTTCAATAAGAATTTATACATACCTACAGTACAGATAGATGTATTTTCAGCTGCAATAAAATTTTGGTGCTATTTTAAACTTAGGTTTATAATTGGTTGTTTTAATAGCTCGGCAATTATAGTATTTTCCTTCTGGTAATCCTATTAAAGGTCTATATTACAGTTATTTTAGTTATTAACAAACACAATAAATGCAAAAACCTCAATTCCGTTACGGAATTGAGGTTTTTGAGTCATTATCACCAATGCGATTTTTTAATATTAAGGCATTGTTAAATATTTTATAGTGCGTCGAGGCCTATTTTTTAAGCACTTCGCCTATTGGTTGCCCTATGCAGCCGTTAGGGGCTTGTATGTGAAGCAATGCGGCAATGGTGGCTGCTATATCTGTCATGTGTGTTTCGCGAACGAGGCTGCCATGCTGAATACCCCAGCCCATAAATACCAGCGGGATATGGTTATCATACGGGTTCCAGGTACCGTGGGTAGTGCCGGTTGGGCCGCCATCGTTACCCTGATGACCGGTAAACCAGGCAGGATCTAAAATAATTTGTATCACACCGCTGTTTTTGGTATTATATCCGTTAATAATACGGGTACGCAGTTGCTCTGGAATGTTGGCTGTTTGCGCCTTTTCCATATCAACAGCAAAAGCAACATAAGGGAGTTTTTGCAAATAAGCTATACAATCATCTTTTATGGCCTGCTCATTTAAATTCGCTTCTTTAATAAGCGCATTGTTTAAGTTTACCTGGTAGTTGCCTAAATTCAGTATTATCCTATCCTGCTTGTATTTATCTTTAAGGTATGTATTCATGTCTTTCAACGTAGCGCCATCATCCCAAACATTGGCAGGGATGCCGTGATCATTTAAAAAAGCCGTGTTATGCGCAGCGCCATGATCGGCAGTTAAGAAAACGGTATAGTTCCCCTTGCCTACTTTGGCATCTAAATAAGTAAGAAACGAGGCAATGTCGCGGTCCAAACGCAAGTAAGTATCTTCAATTTCAACGGCGTTTATGCCAAACTGGTGGCCAATATAATCGGTTGATGATAGGCTCACCGCCAGGAAATCAGTAACCTGATGCTGGCCAAGTTCTTCGCCATTGATGGCTGCAACAGCAAGGTCAAGCGTCATGGTATTACCAAACGGGGTCGAGCGGATCAATCCTAAATTGCCTTTATAAAGCGCCGATGTTTTAACAGGCAGAGTAGGGGCATCAGTGCCTTTAAATTTACCTTCGTATTTGCTGTTATCGGCAGTGCTTTGCAGGTAGGTATCTAAAGGATAAAGCGGCGTCCAATCTTGCTTTAAATAGGTTTCAGCAATTTTCTCATCGTTAAAATCTTTTACCCATTGCGGCAGCTCGGTCATATAGTAGGTGCTGGTAATCCAGTTGCCACTTTTATCATCGAACCAATAAGCTGCATTTGCGGTATGGCCTGCGGGCAAAATACCGCCGCGGTCTTTCAACGCTATCCCAATTACTTTTGAGCGGAAATTGGTTGCCAGGCGCAATTCGTCGGTTACCGTTGTAGTAAGCAAATTACGGGGCGACATCTGGCCAGCTTTTGAAGTACTGCCAACGGTTTGCACGGTAGTATCTTCGGTGCAATACATGGTTCGGCCGGTAGCCTGTACGGTAAAATCATTCCCGGCAATACCATGCAGGGCGGGTACCGAGCCGGTGTAGATACAAGTATGGCCGGGAGCGGTAAAAGTTGGGATATAATCAACCTGCGTGTTTTCGCAGCTAAAACCTTCGTTTAACAAACGTTTAAAACCATTGCTCTGGTAGCGGTTATAATACCTGTACAGGTAATCCCACCGCATTTGGTCAACCACTATGCCAACCACTAATTTAGGTCGGGGTAATTCGGTTGAGGAAGCAGCAGGCGCTGGAACAGACGCAACAGGTTTTTTCTTTTTTGTTTGTGCCGATGCAGATAAAGCGGCAAAAGCAAACGTTACTAACAGCAGATGTTTGATCTTCATTTTAAGATATTTAAAGCGCAAATATCTGCAATGCAATTAAAATGCAATGTGATATTTACGTTACCACAAGTTAAAATTAAATTCTGGTAATTGATGTGGCTCAATTTTGGAGTGGCAAGCAATGTTCGATGCCTCACCCTGCCCTCTCCAAAGGAGAGGGTTCTAAAAAAGCGTGAAGTTAAAGTCCTCTCCTTTGGAGAGGATTAGGTGAGGCTTGATCGCTTTTAAAAAAACGCTAGAGAATACTATTTATAGATAGGATATTTTATAAATTAGAAGAAATTATAAACCCTACTACCAAATTTTATTGCAGAAATAAAGCAACCCGGCACCGGCTCGTTTGCCTTTTACTGTCTACAATAAGTTTGGCATATTAACTACGTTACACTAATGGATAACCATACTTATGATGCAATTGTAATAGGATCGGGCATTAGCGGGGGCTGGGCAGCTAAGGAATTATGTGATCTGGGGATAAAAACACTTGTATTGGAGCGTGGCCGCAATATTGAGCATATTGTTGATTATCCAACGGCTACCAAAAATCCATGGGATTTTCCGCACCGCATGCAAGAACCCTTAAACGTGCTGGCAGAAAACCCGGTAATAAGCAAATGCTATGCCTTTGGCGAAGATACGCAGCACTTTTTTGTAAAAGATAAGGAGCACCCCTACATACAGGAAAAGCCGTTTGATTGGATTCGCGGGTACCAGGTTGGCGGCAAATCAATTACCTGGGGGCGTGCCTGCCAGCGCTGGAGTGACTTTGAATTTTCGGCACCGCAGCGTTATGGTTATGCTGTTGACTGGCCCATCCGCTATGCAGATATAGCTCCATGGTACTCACATGTTGAAAAATTTGCCGGCATTTGCGGCGATAAAGATGGACTTGAGGCCCTACCCGATGGCGAATATTTACCGCCATTTGAAATGAGCTGCGTGGAAGAAGAAATCCAAAGAAAAATAAAAGGGCATTATAAGGACAGGTTTATGGTGCGCACACGCTGGGCACAGTTAACCAAAGCCGAACCTATCCACGTTGAGCAAGGTCGCACACAATGCCAGGCCCGCGATTTATGTACCAGAGGGTGTCCCTTTGGTGGCTATTTTAGCTCAGTATCATCAACATTGCCATGGGCCAAAAGAACAGGCAACCTTACGGTGAGGCCGCATTCGGTAGTGCATTCCATTATTTACGATGAGCAAAAAGGCAAAGTAACCGGGGTAAAAATAATTGACGCCATTACCAAACAGGAAATAAACTATTATGCCAGGGTGATATTTTTAAATGCCGCCTGTTTAAATACCAATTTAATTTTGCTCAATTCAAAATCAAACCGTTTCCCAAACGGGTTGGGGAATGATAACGGGCTACTGGGTAAATACATGGCCTTCCAGAACTATCGGGCCAGTGTTCACGGTACTTATAATGGGTTAAAAGACAAGTTTTACTATGGCCGCAATCCAACAAATCCTATAATAGCCAACTATCGCAACCTGCACAAGCAGGATACCGATTTTTTAGGCGGGTATTTAACATTTGTTTACTCGCTCAGAGGACCATCGTATAAAGAAACACTGAACGACGGCATAGGCGCAAATTATAAAGATGCTTTAACCGAACCGGGACCATGGCGCGCGGGCATGTTTATGCAGGGCGAAACTATCCCTAAAGAAACAAACCACGTGCGTTTAAGTAAAAATGAGGTTGACCCATGGGGAATCCCGCAGTTGATCACCTCCATAGGTTATGATGATAACGACGATAAAATGGTGGCTGATTTTTTAACACAAAGTGCAGAAATGCTTGAAGTTGCCGGCCTTACCGATATTGAAAAGATTGATACCAAACAAGCTCCCGGACTGGACATCCACGAAATGGGTGGCTGCCGCATGGGGAATGATCCAAAAACATCCTTACTAAATAAATGGAACCAGATGCACTTATGCAACAATGTATTTGTAACAGATGGCGCCTGTATGACCAGTACCGGCAATCAAAGTCCATCAATTTTATATATGGCTTTTGCTGCAAGGGCGGCGCATCACGCGGCAGAAGAAATGAAAAAAGGTAATATTTAAAAAATAAACGGTATATTTTTACCCGGAAAGCTACAGCAATAGACAAACGAATGTGAGGGAGATAGAAACGGAAATATTTTTATCGGCTCAATTTAAAAACATAATGACAAACAGAAGATCATTTATCAAAAGCACCGGCCTTTTGGCTTTATCAATCCCTTTGGCTAATAGCAGTTTATTTGCCGGAATTTATAAACGGAAACTGCCTGCCCTGGGGATTCAGCTGTACATGGTGAAGGAGGATATGGAAAATGATGTACAAGGCACTTTAACTCAAATTGGAAACTTAGGTTATACCCAAATTGAAAGCTTTGGTGGCAACAAAGGGATATTTTGGGGCACCAGCAACAAGGCCTTTAATGATCTGGCTATTGACAATGGACTAACCTTAGTATCGAGCCATTATGCCGGCGATAGCGAAGGATATGAAAAAACTGCCGCCCAAGCCGCCGAAATTGGGATGAAATATTTGATATATCCCTGGAAAGGCCCGCAAAAATCAATTGATGATTTTAAAAGAATTGCCGACGAGTTTAATCGTTACGGGGCTATCTGCAAAAAAAATGGTTTGCGCTTTGCCTACCATCCTCACGATTATCCTTATAAGCCCGTTGATGGCCAGCTACCAATAAATGTATTATTGGACAACACCGATAAGGACCTGGTTGACTTTGAGATGGACTTTTACTATCCCGTAACCGAAGGTCAGGACCCTGAAGCTTATATCAAAAAGTACCAGCCCCGCTTTCGGCTTTGCCACATGCGCGATGTGCTGAAAGAGCGATTACCGGCAGGCAGCAAGGAAGAATCGGCTTGTGATTTGGGCAAGGGCATTATTAATTACCCACACCTGCTGTCAACAGCGTTGGATAATGGCATGGAATATTTTTTTGTAGAACAATCGCGTTTTTTCCACGAAACGCCATTGCAAAGCGCAGCCCAAAATGCCAGCTATTTGAAGGCACTGAAACTTGATTGATTATACCCGGCAGGTTTTTTATGTACTTATTGAAACAAATATGTGTTGCTTAAATGATCTATCACTTCGATAAACAGTTTATAAGCGCCCGCTTCGTTATTCCGGTTTAAATTTTCAACGGCCGGCTCGAGGTATTTTTGATATAAGTTTTTAAAGATGGTCTCATTGTTTTGATGATTGCTGATAGCTTCCATTAAAGAAGCCGATATGGTATAATATTTTTCAATTTCTACGCCCTTAAACTTACGCATTAGTAAGTTATCTCTAAAGTTTCTTAATACAGATAATTGCGTTCCGCTCTCGTGCCCGGCAAACAGCATTGATAAATGGGTAATGGCACAAGGGTCAAAACCAGTTGGGCACTCCGGTGAGCCTGGGCATGGTAACGACTGATCGATATACATTTTGATGCCATTAGCCGGTTGAATGATGGGTTTATAGGCTAAATCATCTTCCATCTGATAACCAAAATGATAAATAAAATTATCGCAAGACGTTGAGTTTAAAAGTTCGGTTAAGCATAATCGCCCAAAAAAAGCGCCCCGGTTAATTTTGGTATAATGCAGGGCAGGATCTAAGGACTTATAATTTAGCACATGGTTAAATAGCGCCCGCCATGTTTTTTGCAGGGAGATTGCGGCTCCTGTATTAGTAATAAACCCTGACTTTTTAATAATTGAGTTTGGAAGATAATTGTTTGAAGTATAGTTGCCCGGAATTAAAATAAGCATCCTTGATGATGGATCATCGGCGCGCCGGAGCCCGTTCATAAATTTAATGCCTGATGCCTCCCCGTTATTTAAAACAGTTTCGATGGCGGCTCGGGACAGATTTACAAATTGCGGTTCTGAAGGGAATTTTGTTCTGAAATTTTGAACAAGTTCAAGGTAAACACACTCGGTAACAAATTCACCAACAGACCCAGGATTAGTTTTTGCGGTTGTGATTTCAGCTTTCATAATTGGATAAATAAGGCGGGTTATTAATTATTAAGCAAGCGCACTAAATTAATAATTAAATAGCTGTGCCTAACAACTTTACATGAAAAAAAAGGCAACAAGTGTTTATTGGGAATTAATCAGATACAACGGATGTGCTGAAGCTTAACTTACGCATGATTTTGACGTTAAAATAGGTTTAAAAACGGTATATATGGGGGCAATTAGCCCACGTGTAAACCCGTAGTACTACTGATTTTAATACGTAAAACTACGTGACTTTTTGAATTTAAATTTAAATTTATTGTTGATTATCAATTAGTTAAATCACTTTTCAATTTAGTTTAACTACGGTGAAACCCAGAGCACGCTTTGAATAAACAAGTAATTAACATTAGTTTTATGGTAATAAAATTCACTAAATCTTAATAATTTAAAAAAATGATTGCAGAACAAAACACACATTTGCTTACGGGTAAAGAAGGCAAAGACTTTGATCTTGAAACGGCCGCAAAATGGACAAAAAACCATAGGGATAAGCATCCAAACGAAACAATATCACACTTTTTTGGGAGGGAAATTTTACAAAAAATCCTTGCTCAGGAAAACTGCGTTGGAATTCGTTTTTATTATGCTTATGATGAAGAAGGAAAAAAACACCTTGTAATAACCGGTGCTAAAAGTGATGGCAACGATCAGGTACCAACAACATTGGGCACACCTTTAACTAAGGATGAGTTAAAATCTACAACAATACACACTAATTATGTTGCCGATCAGTCGTTACCATGTCCTGGCTCACCAAACTGCCCTAAAGGCGCATTAGCAGGATAAAAACCAGTAAAAAACTAATATAACATGTCTATAGCTTATGATTTAGCTATTTTTAGTATCGCATCCGGCGCTTTTCCTGTTATAGCAGCAATGTATAATTACAGGCAATTGGATTTGATATTAAAAATTGTGGCTACTTATTTTTTGATATCTTTTTTATCTGATGTTGTACAACTAATTTCACAAAAAATGGGCGTGGTTAATAACCACCCCATTTTTCACATTTATATCATCATATCTGTATTATTTTTAGGTGCAATGTATTATCTGGCTTTCTTTAACCAGTTTTTAAAAAAAACCATTGTTGCATTATCTGTAACAGCATTGCTTATAATAATTTTCAATCTCATTTTTAACGAGAATATTTGGGATTACCCTTCCGTTTCCAATACTGTTTTAAGTGTAATGATCATTGTATATTCATTATTGTATTTTTATCAGCTTTTAAACCGGCAGGAATTTATACATATAGAAAAACAAGCTTTATTTTGGATTAATGCCGGTATGTTGTTTTACTTTGCACTCAATGTTTTTTTATTTATGCTGTTTAAGCAAATCATTGATGCGCACCAGGAAGCAGTTTATATAGTACATAACATTATAAATATTATCGCTAACATTTTATTCACCATCGGACTACTTTGCAAACCTCAGAAAACCTGATACCCGTATTAATAACCGGTACGCTGGTAATTGTAATACTGATTATTTTTTTATTCTTCTTCGTTATCATCTATCAACGAAAAATGATAAAGAACCAGGTAGATTTGCGAAAGTTGCACGATGAAAAACAGTCGGACTTATTAAAGGCTGTTTTTGAGACCCAGGAAAGCGAACGCAAAAGACTTGCCGAAGATCTGCACGATAGCGTAGGGCAGGTACTTTCGGCCATAAAACTTAATCTTCATCGGCTTGATAAGAGCTGTGTATCTGAAAGCTCGCAACCCTTGCTGTTTGATACGCGCAAACTGGCCGATGAATGTATTGTGGAGATCCGTAACATTATTCAAAACGTATTGCCGCCCGTACTTACTGATTATGGCTTACTCGAAGCACTTGAAGGTTTATGCATTAAGGTTGAACAAACTACCAATGTAAAAGTAGAACTGAAGAAAAAGCTCGACAGAATTCGTTTTCAGCCAGAAATTGAACTTAATTTTTATCGCATAGCCCAGGAGTTATTTGGAAACGCCATTAAACACTCGGGCGCAAGTATTATTCATTTATCCTTAATTTACGAAGGAGAATACCTCACAATGGAGTTTAAAGACAACGGGCGGGGTTTCAATATTAACAATGTAAAACACGGCTATGGCTTAAAAAATCTGCAAAGCCGCGTACAACTGATTAACGGCGAAGTGAATATTTATACCAAACCCCTCAACGGTACCATAACAATTATACGGGTATTGATAATATAACCTTACTTTTACTTACATTTATTTAGCCATCTTATTGCTGCACCATGGGAAAGATCAAATTAGCTATAGCTGATGATCACAAGATATTCAGAAACGGGCTAAAAGCCACGCTTGAAGACTGTGCTGATTTTGATTTGATAATGGAGGCTTCAAACGGCAAACAGCTTCTGGGCATGCTGGTTTCGGCTACACCGGATGTTATTTTGATGGATATTAAAATGCCCGAAATGGACGGCATACAAACCACCACCTTTGTTAAGCAGCATTATAAACATATTAAGGTGCTGGCGCTATCTATGTTTAACGAGGATAAATACATTGTTGATATGATGAAGGCCGGTGCGTCGGGCTATTTGCTCAAAAACGCCGAGCCCGAAGAGATCATCGAAGCCATATCAACCGTTTATGAAAAGGATTATTACTTTAACGAGCACCTATCGGTAACCCTTATTAAACAATTGGCAGGGAATACCCTATCCGGTAGCGCTACATTATCGTTGATTGATTTTAACGAACGCGAAATAGAAGTGCTGAGACTTGTATGTCAGGAATGCTCGAACCAGGAAATTGCCGATAAAATATGCCTGAGCGTTCGCACCGTTGAAGGCTACCGCGCCCGCCTGTTCGAAAAAACCCGCTCCAAAAACCTTGTCGGCCTCGTAATTTTCGCTGTTAAAACAGGGATTATTAGTGTGTAGTCTTTTAAGAAGCCCAAAGTCAATAGTTTGTCCACAAAATCAGGACTTAAGACTATCGACTCAAAACTTTGGACTCACAAATTAAGCCTCCACTGTAACTTTCTCACCAATTTGCTGACGCCACATGGCGTAGTACAGACCCTTTTGGGCAAGCAGATCAAAGTGTTTGCCCGATTCAATTATGTGGCCTTTCTCCAGCACGTAAATGCTATCGGCATGCATAATGGTTGATAAGCGGTGAGCAATTAATATCGTGATGTGATTGTCAAACTCAGATACGTTGCGGATAGTTTCGGTAATTTCTTCTTCAGTTATTGAATCAAGTGACGAGGTAGCTTCATCAAACACTAAAATATCCGGTCTACGCAAAAGCGCACGGGCTATTGACAGGCGTTGCTTTTCGCCGCCTGATACTTTTACGCCGCCCTCGCCAATAACAGTGCTCAGGCCCTTATCTGCACGCGCCAGCAAGGTTTGGCAGGCGGCGCGCTCTAACACATCCATACACTCCTCATCCGTAGCTCCCGGGCGTACAAATTGCAGATTCTCGCGGATAGTGCCCGAAAACAATTGCGTATCCTGCGTTACAAATCCAATTTTTTCGCGCAGCTGATCAAGGTCGATCTCTTTGCTTAGTGTGTTGTTGTATAAAATATCTCCCTGCAAAGGCTGATAAAGGCCAACCAGCAATTTAACCAGCGTAGTTTTACCCGAGCCTGACGGCCCCACAAAAGCGATGGTTTCGCCGCTGTTGGTTTCAAAGCTGATATGATTTAATGCGTTGCGGTTAGCGGTTAAGTGCTTAAAGCTTACATTGTAAAACGTAA
>OLKV01000151.1_pt1 | contig 11892 bp, 12 predicted proteins | sample 1604391 | NCBI WGS metagenome assembly OLKV01 (sample SAMEA104055711, study PRJEB20765) | soil metagenome | isolation source: soil | reverse complement strand
TTTTCCAACGCAGAAGTTCCTTCGCTATGCTCAGGATGACAATTTTGGTTAGCTAATCTCATCTTCCGAACACTAATGGATACAGCCCAATTCAAATCATCATACAACAATAAAAATTTCCTATGAAAACTTTTTCAAAACCTGTAATTGTTTTAGCGTGGGTACTGTTTGCTGTTAACTGCTTTGCGCAACCTGTTATTGATACTTTGCCAGCGTGGGCCTTTGGTAAATTTGTGCGCCCGGCAGGTGTTAATCCTATCATTTCGCCCAATAAAAAGTCGTGGTTTAATGATCCGGTGAGCGGGCGGGCGGTAGCATGGGAAGCTAATGATACCTTTAACCCAGCCGCAGCGCTTAAAAACGGCAAAGTAGTTGTTTTATACCGGGCCGAAGATCTGTATGGTATTGGCATCGGGTTCCGTACCTCACGGCTGGGTTATGCCGAGAGTGCCGATGGTTTGCACTTTAAAAGAAGTGATTCGCCGGTTTTATATCCAAATACCGACGATGAGAAAAAATACGAATGGCCCGGCGGCTGCGAGGATCCACGTGTGGCCGTTACCGACAACGGCACCTATGTTGTTTTTTATACCGAATGGAACCGCGACCTGCCCCGGCTGGGCGTTGCCACGTCAACGGATATGACCCACTGGAAAAAATATGGTCCAATATTTAAAAAAGCTTATAACGGTAAATTCTTCAATATTGCCAGCAAATCGGCATCTATACTAACCGAAGTAATAAACGGCAAACAACAGATCATTAAAATTAACGGCAAATACTGGCTTTACTGGGGCGAGCAACATGTGTATGGCGCCACTTCTGATAACCTGGTTGATTGGGCTCCTGTAGTAAATGCCCATGGCGAGCTAAAAGAGATCATATCGCCCCGGCAGGGATATTTTGACAGCGACCTTACCGAATGTGGGCCTCCAGCATTAATGACAGATAAAGGCATTATTTTATTTTACAACGGCAAAAACAAAGCCGGTGCCGGTGGCGACAAACGTTTTAACGCCAACGCTTATTGCGCGGGCCAGGCGCTGTTTAGCCGTAGCAACCCGACTGTTCCTATAACCCGGCTTAATACGCCATTCCTGTGGCCTCAGGAGCCTTTTGAAAAAAGCGGACAGTACGTAAACGGCACCGTTTTTATTGAAGGGATGGCTTACTTTAAAAATAAATGGTACCTCTACTACGGCTGTGCAGATTCGCGGGTGGCAGTAGCTGTATATGACCCCGCATTGAGGAGCAATACAGCTAAATAAGCCTCTGCCTAGTTAATATTCTCGTTTTAATATTTTAACACTCCCATATTCCTGATAGTATTATTTATAAAATAAACAGGGCGAAAATTCATCATATCCCTAATAATACAGAAATGATAACTAACCGTCATTTTTAATTAAATATTTTTACAAATTGAAACACATTTTTCAAATTAAGTGTTTGTTCATTTAGGCAAATGTTTAGTACCTTAAACCATTCATAAACCTATAATGAGAATTTTTCATCTAAGTGCCGAATGTTATCCCGTTGCAAAAGTTGGCGGGCTGGCAGATGTTGTTGGTGCCCTGCCCAAATATCAAAATATGGCGGGCATGCAAGCTGCTGTGGTTATGCCCTACTATAACCGCAAGTTTGTGCAGGAAAATGTTTTTGACACCGTTTTTCGTGGCTCAACATTGCTTGGCAACAGGAGGCTTTATTTCGAAATACTAAAGGAACAAACTGACAAGCTGGGTTTTGAGCTTTTCCTGGTAAAAATTCCCGGATTAATAGATCGCGAGGAGATTTACAGCTATCCTGATGAAACAGAACAATTCATTGCCTTTCAATTAGCATTTTTAGACTGGATAAGCTACTCGCAGCAATCGCCTGATTTAATTCATTGCCATGATCATCACTCTGGCCTGGTGCCGTTTTTATTACAACATTCCAGGCTTTATACCCGGCTGGCTGCCACACCTACCATATTCACTATTCACAACGGGCAATATCACGGCGCCTTTGGCTGGGACAAGTTAGCTTACCTGCCAGAGATCGACTTATATAAAACTGGCCTGCTTGATTGGAATGGAGGCATAAACCCGCTGGCCTGTGCCGTAAAATGCTGTTGGAAATATACTACCGTGTCGCCCACTTATCTGCAGGAGCTTACTATAAGCTCAAACGGGCTTGAATACCTATTTTACCTGGAACAGGCCAAAGGCGTTGGCATTTTAAACGGTATTGATACCGAAGTATGGGACCCTAAAAAAGACCCGATGATAGCCAATAAAATTTCCATCACCCAAATAGCAAAAGGTAAAGAGGCAAACAAAGCTGTGCTTTGCGAGCGGTTTAATTTTTCGCCGGACAAGCCATTGGTATCGTTTATTGGGCGTTTAGTTTTTGAAAAGGGTGCCGATCTAATTGCCACCGCTTTGGAAGAAAGCATTAACGAATATCCCGGAGGCTTTAATTTTTTAATGCTTGGCGCGGGTGATAAGGAAATAGAAAAGGAGTTGCTGGAGCTAAAGGACTTTTATCCCGACCAATGCAATGTTTTTATAGGGTACGATGAAGCGCTGGCACATTTAATTTATGCAGGGTCTGATTTTCTACTGATGCCATCGCGGGTTGAGCCTTGCGGGCTTAATCAGTTGTATGCCTTGCGCTACGGAACACTGCCAATGGTACGGAGCACCGGCGGACTAAAAGACACCGTAATTGATTTTAGCGAAGCAGGTGGTTATGGCATAACGTATAACGATGCCCATGTTGAAGATATATGCACCGCAATTGGTAGGGCTTTGACGCTTTACAACGATCCTAAAAAAATGCAAAGTTTAAGAAAAACAATGATGACGCTCGATTTTTCGTGGGACCGGTCGGCAGCTGAATATATTGATCTGTACAAAAGTTTAACTCAAATAATATGACATCAAAAGTAATTTGCATTGTGCTTGGCGGTGGCCAGGGCAGCCGGCTGTCACCGTTAACTGCAACACGTTCTAAGCCGGCAGTACCCATTGCAGGTAAATACAGGCTGGTTGATATCCCTATTTCAAATTGTCTTCACTCGGGTATCGATAGGATTTATGTATTAACGCAATTTAACTCGGCGTCATTAAATAAGCATATTAAAAACACCTACCACTTCAGCAGCTTCAGTGAGGCTTTTGTGGATATACTTGCGGCCGAGCAAACCCCCTCAAGCGTAGCCTGGTTTCAGGGTACTGCCGATGCGGTTAGGCAAAGCCTGCATCACCTGGCCGTGCACGAATTTGATTATGTGCTGATCCTCTCGGGCGATCAATTATACCAAATGAATTTTTCGGAAATGATAGATGAGCACATCAAAAAAAATGCTGATATATCTATCGCTACCATCCCGGTACACGTTAATGATGTGCCTGGTTTCGGTATCTTAAAAACCGACGAGAACAGCAGCATCATTTCATTTATTGAAAAACCAAAAACAGGTTTTGAGAATTGGACGTCGGACGTTAGCCCCCAAATGGAAGCAGAAGGCCGTTTGTACCTTGCATCAATGGGTATTTACCTGTTTAACCGTAAACTTTTGTACGATCTGCTGGAAGGAAACGAGCGCAGCGACTTTGGCAAGGAAATTATACCGCAATCAATTGCCGAACATAAAGTGGTTAGTTACCAGTACGAAGGATATTGGACAGATATTGGTACTATTCCGTCATTTTTTGAGGCTAACCTTGGCCTAACAGACGACATCCCTCAGTTTAACCTTTTTGATAATAACCAGATTTATACCAGGGCGCGGATGCTGCCGCCTTCAAAGATGTCGGGCACGCTGGTTGATAAGGTTATTATTGCCGATGGCTGTATTATTAATGCGAGCCGTATTTCGCGTGCTATCATCGGCATACGTTCGCGCATAGGCTTTGAAACCGTTATTGAAAACTGTTATGTGATGGGCAGCGACAATTATCAAACCCTTGAACAGCTTGAAGAATCGCACCGGGCCAATTCACCCATTATGGGCATCGGCGACAGGTGTCATATTAAAAACGCCATTATCGATAAAAACACCTGCATTGGCGACGATGTAACCATAAATTGTGGCGAAAAGCTGGAAAACGGCGACTACGGAACTTACGTTGTTCAGGATGGAATTGTGATTGTTAAAAAACGGGCTTTTATTCCAAACGGAACAGTAATTTAACAAAACCAAACATCAGTCTAAAACAAAAACGCTCCGCAAATTTGCGGAGCGTTTTTGTTTTACAGGGTTATGCTTTCGCCAATTGCAGGCAGCAAGAGATTTAAGCCCGCTTTTTTAAATTTTTCGGCAACCTCATCTTTATCAATTTTTATTACCGGGAAAGTATCATAATGCATGCCTATAATATTTTTGCAGTTGATAAACCCGGCCGCCTTAATAGCATCATCGGCACCCATGGTATAGTTATCACCGATAGGTAAAAACGCCCAGTCGAGGTTTTCATCGGCAAGCAGTTTCATGTCCAGCGTAAGGGCTGTATCGCCAGCGTAGTAAATTTTCTTTCCTTCAATATAAAGCACAAAACCAGCAGGTGTACCGCCATAAGCGCCATCGGGCATGGAGCTGGAGTGAAGCGCATAAACCATCTTCACGCGGCCGAAATCAAAATCAAAGCCGCCGCCAATGTTCATACCGTGGGCATTTTCAATTCCTTTATTGCCCAGCCATCCGGCAATCTCAGCAATACAAATTACTTTGGCGCCGCTGTTTTTTTGGATAGTTTCCAGATCAGCAATATGATCTCCGTGTCCGTGCGAGATCAGGATATAATCAGGCCTTAAGCCATCTACATCAATGCTTTTTGCCAATGGATTTGGCGAAATAAATGGATCAAACAATAGTTTTTTGCCGCCTGTTTCCAGCTCAAATGAGGCGTGTCCGTAAAAAGTAGTTTTCATATAGATAATATTTTAGTGTTATAAAACTGATATTGATTTATGAACTACAAATATTGCAATATTAAATGTTTAAACTTCTTTTATTAGAGCTGGTGATGAGACGTAATAGAAATTTTACTTTGAAACATTAGTCTTAAAACAATCCACCCAAACCGCCAAACATATCTTTAGTCATGGCTGCCATTTCACTTTGGCTCACGTTATCGGCCTGTATCATCGCTTTGTTTATGGCTATAACCAATAACTCCTCAAACTGTTCTTTATCGGCATCTTTAAAAAAATCATCATCAATGGTTACCGATTGTATCACCTTATTACCATTGGCGCTAACCGTAATTTTACCACCTTCGGCACTCCCGGTAACGGTTATGGCATCAAGCCTTTGTTTTACCTCGCCAGCCTTTTGCTGGGCTTGCATTAATTTATCAAACATTTTTTTAAGTTTATTGGGTTGATTAGGTTTACTAAGTGAGTTGTTAAATGTACCTAACCCGAAAATTTATTTATCAAATTGCCAGCGGATAGTCGACGGATTAAACGACGCATTATAACTTAATCAACCACTCTCCCAATCAACTTAATAAACCAAACCACTAATCATCACTCGTATCGCCATTGCCCTTATAAGCACTTTTACGCACAATAGGCATGCCAACTGCGTTAAAAAGATCATCCAGTTTTAAAAGGCTCCCGTTTGAAAGGTTAGTTAACAGAACAACGGTAATATCATCCTGAATATCGCGCAGGTAAATATGCCTGAAACCGTGCCACCAGCCAGTATGATAAATTACCTTTTTGCCCGGCGCTTCAAAAATGCGCCAACCGTAGCCGTAGCTAAAATGCCCATGCAGCATAGGGTTGCGCGGCACATAAGCCGAATCCATGGTGGCTTGTTTTAACAGTCTGCCCTGGCGCAGTGCTCTGTCATAAAGGTAAAGATCACCAACAGTGCTATAAATTCCTTTATCGCCAACCGGGCCATCCAAAAAATTCTGTGCAACCGAGTAGCGCCACTGGCCCCTGTCGTGCCCAACCACATCAACCGGAATTTTTGAATACACCGCCTTTGAATACACCGCGGTATGTGTCATCCCCGCAGGGATAAAAATATGCTCCTTCACAAAATCAGCGTAAGGCTGTCCCGTTATTTTTTCAACGATAGAGCCAAGCACCATAAAGTTGGAATTATTGTACAAAAACCTGGCGTTAGGTCTGTTAAAAGGGCGTGGTTTATATTTAGCAATCAAAGCCATCTCATCCTGGTTGGATATTCCTTTCCGCTCATCACGATGCTCTGCACGATAAAGATCATCGGTAAAATAAACATAGTTCATCATGCCAGAGCGATGCGTAAGCAGCAAGCGGATGGTGACACCATCATACGGAAAATCAGGGAAATACTTTTTTACATCATCGTCAAGCGTTAGCTTTCCCTGCTCCAGCAGCATTAAAATGGCTGTTGAGGTGAAGGTTTTTGTAACCGATGCCAGCTCAAACTGCGAATTTATTTTTAAGCTGTCGCGATGCAGATAATCCGCCCAGCCAATAGCTTTTTCATATATTATTTTGCCGTGTTTAGCTACAAGCACATTGCCGTTAAAACCACGGGTACGGTGCAGCCCCTGCATTACGGCATCTATTTTTTTATCCTCGTTTTTAGGATTATATTCTAATAACGCTTTGGTATCAAACGGTGCGGCGGGGGCAACAACCGAAGGAGGTGGGGTGCTTTTTGCATCCTGTTTATGCGAACAGGATGTTAAAAAAATAAAAGAAACCGAAAATGTTAAAACTGTTTTGTACACAAATCTCATAAACTAAAATCCCGCAATTTAAACGTTGTGCGAAAATCAGAAATATTACAATAGGTATAAAGCATTGTTTTAATTATTTTTTCTTTTAATTAACAGCTCTTGATAACTTTAAGCATGAAATATTTTGGTTATTTACTATTGAGTTTATGCCTGATAGCCTGCGGTGGTGCCGTATTTGCCCAAAACAATGATGACGCGCATGCCCTTGTTAAAGACGGCATACAGCTAAATAACGAAAAAAAATATGCCGAAGCCATAGACAAATATACCCAGGCATTAAAAATTGATTCGGGTTATTTATTTGCTGATTATCAGATGGCCTTGTCGCTATCCGCTATAAATAAGAGGGTTGATGGCCTTCCTTATCTTCAAAAAATAATCAATGCAAATACCTCGTTAAAAGCTGCTGCTTATGATCTTTCGGGCTTAATTTACTTTGGTAATAAGCAATATGCCGAAGCAGAGAAAGATGCCATTGAAGCCATAAAACTTGATCCTAAACATGCCAGTACGCAACGTATGTATGCATTGGTTTGTTTTCATCAAAATAAAAGGGCTGCTGCACTACTCGGGTTTTGCAGTTTTATTTTGCTTGAACCCAATACCCAGCGCAGCACCGAAGCTTATGGAAACATACAACATATTTTACAGGGCGGCACCTTAAAGCCCGAACCTGGCGAAAAAGCTCCGATTATTAACACTAATGATGCCGCACTTAACCAGGCAATTACCCGTGCCGTTGCCGAAGCTGCTAAAGAGAAATACGCAAGTCCAGTAGACCAACTGGCAGCACAACTTAAAAATATATTTACAGTAGTTGGTGCTTTGACTGAAAAACAAGGTGGAGATGGTTTTTTCAGTAAATATTTAGCCGGATATTTTTACCAAATGGCACAATCATCAAATATGCCGGCATTTGCAAGGTTTATCAATGGTACCAATCCCGAAAGTGCTAAGTGGATAAAAGATAATCCGCAACAAATGGCGGATTTGGATAGTTGGGTAAAAGCAAATGCGCGCGATTTTTAGCAACACAAATCCCAATATACCACGTCATTGCTGCAAGGGACGAAGCAATCCCAAACTGTACAGAGCGGGCAGAAATGCGTTGAGTTGGCATATTATTGATATTTATCTAAATACGTGCTTCCATAACCTTAACTTCGGTTTCCTCCAGTGCAAAAATTTGTAAATAGCTTGTTTAATCTGAAGAAAATCGATTTTGCTGACGCTAAACATCGCGCCAGCAACACCAAAAATGATATTTTTCCGCATAGCTTAAAGGTTTTCACCCGGCTTCATTAAACTTAAGTCACTGTCATCTTAATCGTCAGCCTATTATTATCTGAACCTGTCTGCATACTCTTTTACAAAAGCATTTACTGTGCGGGCGGGTTTCTGCAATATATCAGATACATCGTTACTTACAAAGTTGGCTCTATGGGCCAGCTGATCTTCGGCGTATGATAAAAATGTTTCTATACCCCAGGCCGGAAAACCCTTCTGTTCCATCTGTAATCTTGCTGCTTCCAGCGAAATCGGCACATAAGTAACAGGTTCGCCGATTTCACTTGTAATCATTGTTGCAAGCTGACCATAATTTATCGCCGTATCGCCGGTCAGCAAGTAGGCATGGCATTCGTGTTTTTCGGGTTCGGTTAATATTTTAAAGGCTACTTCTGCTATATCGCGCAGGTCAATATAAGCACGTTTACCATCGCCCGTTGCTTCAAATATCTTACGCTGATTTTTTACCGTGTTTGCTAAGCCTAATAACCAATTTTGCATAAATCCATTAGGGCGTAGCATGGTTGCGGCAACGCCCGATGCTTTTAGGTGTTGCTCTATCTCCCCGTGTGCTTTGGCGATAAACAATGATGAATTGGCATCAGCCATAGCCGAAGAAAGCTTAACGATATGACTTACACCGGCTGACACAGCTTCGTCGATCACATTATTTTGTTCGTAAACAATGCTTTCGCTGGCGCCCGAGATCAGAAAGACCGACTTACTGTTAACCAATGCCGGGTGCAAGCTATCCGGGTTATTCATATCTGCTGTTATCCACTCTACCCAGGGCAAATCTGTTGCCTTTGTTATATCGCGTGTTACGGCAATGGTCGGCATCCGGGCTTCTGATAATAATTTTATTAACTCATTGCCTATTTTCCCGGTGGCACCAAATACAGTGATGTATTGTTTGTTTTTCATATTAATGCGTTATTTTTACGTATACAAAGTTAAATGGGGGGATGATCGCCAGTCAACGCTAAAGGAAATCCAACCAACGTAAAAGGAAGTATGATAGATCTGCCCGTTAAACATCCGCTTTGCGAACAAAAGATCACCGTTAAGGATGAATCTGGTTATCAAATGGCGATGGATAAGATTTCTTTTAACCAGATTGACCTTAAATGGGCCAGTTATATTAATCCCACTGAAGGGGTATTGACGTTTAAGCCCGAAAAAACAACTATTGTATCGCACTTTCGTTTGCAGGATGCTGATGGCACCATAACCGAAAGCGGACAGCGCATTAACGAAAAGCAATTTGTTGTTTACCGGGAACCGGCGGGAGCCTATGATTTCCAGGTTTCGCCAACTTTTAATAAAGAAAGGTCGTTTTTTGAGTTGAATATGTCTGAGGATTTTTTCGATCAGTTATTTACAGACGAGAGTCGGTTTTTAACAAGTTTTCAAAACTGCGATTCTCCAAACATACCCTCTTTTGATTTTACTGCGTCCATGAGCCCTGCCATGTATGGTATTATCGGTGAAATGAAAAACTCGCCTTACAGTGGTTACCTTAAAGGGGTGTATCTGGAGGCCAAAGCTATAGAGCTATTTTTATTGCAGGTAAAACAGTTGGACCAAGAGGCTAATTATAAACCAACCAAATTAAAACCGGCCGATATTGATTGCCTGTATGCGGTTAAAGACTATATTGATCTGTATTACCACAGTCCCTGTACTATCACCGGCCTTGCGCGTATGGCTGGTATTAATCAAATGAAATTGAAAAGCGGTTTTAAGGAACTGTTTAATACTACCGTATTTGGTTATTTGAGCGATGCCCGTATGCAAGAAGCCAAAAGGCTGCTGCTTGATGAAAAGCTATATGTTAACGAAGTATCCGATCGTATTGGCTATAAACACCCACACCATTTCGCTGCCGCATTTCGTAAGAAATTCGGTATTCCGCCGGGAAGTTTAAAAGCTGTGGTTTAGGCGGCAAATAATGTGCTTATTCTTCGCCCAATGCTACACGGCGGAAAGGCCTGTCCCACAAAAATATGACACAAAAAGAAACAGCTGCTGTCCGACGTTTATAACGTCGATACAATATGCCTGTAATCTCTGACTACAAGTATAGCTCATTCGTAGATACAATCTACGAACAGCGGGTGTGCTACAAAATGAAATAACATTGGTAATTAAGTTTTATGCTTGCCATAATTTATGTTTCTTTGAATAGATGCATATTTCAATTATTGGCCGTATAAAAAATTTTCGTAAAAAGCTTTTTGCCGATATTACTGTTGTTCCTGACGCGTTAGATCAATCCTATTATCCATCATTAAACGGATTAAGGGGTATTGCAATAATAAGTGTGCTTTTGGGGCACATAGGCCGCGAAAAAAGCTGGCTCACCTATATTGATGGTGCTGTTGGTGTGCATATCTTTTTTATCCTAAGCGGGTTTTTAATTACCACACTTTTATTAAAAGAAAAGATTAAAAAAAGCCATGTATCGTTAAAAAAATTTTACATCAGGCGTGCATTGCGGATTATTCCGGTGGCCTATTTATTTTTAATCACTTTAATTATCCTGAACTGTTTTTTTTCACTAAAAATAACTCCTGCCAGTTTCCTTATTTCATTTGCTTTTCTTAAAAATATACCCCCTCATGTTGAATGGTACACCGCGCATTTCTGGACGCTTTCTATAGAAGAACAGTTTTATCTCTTTTTTCCCATATTTATTATATCCAGTTCCAACAGGTATATCAATCTCACTATCTTCTTATTGGTTTTAATCCCTGTAATTGATTATTTGGGGTTTAACAATGTGAGTGTTTTTTATACCAACAAAATCATTCATACCATTACCTTCGTGTTAATAGCACTAATTGATAAAGGAACAGCGTATATTTTAACCGGCTCTCTTTTTTCTATCCTGCTTTTCAAAGGTTTTTTGAAGTTTAACCGTTTATGCCAATACCGCTACTTGAGTTTTTTTCTTTTTATTGCCGCGGCTTGCATCCACTTCTTCAGCAGCGTTCCTTATCTTTCTGGATGTGTTTTCGCCATCCTTATCGGGCTTGTTTTGGTGTTAAATTTAACCGAAGATAATTTTCTTACCCTGTTTCTGCGCACTCCGTTATTGAACTGGCTGGGAACATTATCATACAGCCTTTATATATGGCAACAAATTTTCACGGTATATCAACCGTGGGCCGGTCGGTTTGCGTATGCAGATAGCATTGTCCTAAATCTTGTTCTTCTTTTCATCACCGCCTATTGTTCTTATAATTTTTTTGAGAAGAAATTTTTGAAGTTAAAAGACAGGTTTGAACCGTTGTACAATAAATAGGTACGGGCCCCTGCTCTTATCATACACCAAAATAATAAACCCACAAAATAAAAAACAGCTGCTCCGGAATTCTAAACCATAAATAGGCAAGCCCGGGGCCAGTGAAAGTTCCTTTTTCCAGATCGAGCCGTTCGGCGGCGGCATAAACATTTGCGGGCAGTATTAAAATAAAAAACACGATCAATGTATATCCGGCATACGGCCTTAAAAATTGAGAGAGTAAGCCCAAACCAAGCAGAACTTCTATTACGCCCGTTATATAAACCAAGCCCGTTTTATAAGGTATAAAAGGCGGAATCATCATCGCCATTCCTTTTGTAAACAGCACATGCCCCGTCGCGGTTAAAAACAACATCATGCACATGGCCAAATTTCCGCCAAATAGGATGTTCCAGTTACCTGTTATCGCTTTTGAACCAGCGACGAAAGCTGCAAACACTGCTATTAATAAAATCAATGGTTTCATTGTTGCGTTTTAGTTTGAATACTCCAAAACTCACCAACAATATAGGAATATTTTTACTACTAACCAGCCGTGCTGACGGCACGAAATAAACAAAAGCG
>OLKV01000264.1_pt1 | contig 12119 bp, 12 predicted proteins | sample 1604391 | NCBI WGS metagenome assembly OLKV01 (sample SAMEA104055711, study PRJEB20765) | soil metagenome | isolation source: soil | reverse complement strand
TAAGTTTTGTATCGGGAAGTGATGGTAACTACTTGATAGTAAGTTAGTTGTTATTTATTAAATTTCGGAGCTCATTCGTTACTCTAAAAGCTAAATTCTCTCATTTCAAAATGGCGTGAATTAACAACGCATAAATGTGTGGCTTTAATAAGGCAACGAGTGACGTTGTTGGAGCGTAGTATAATTATGATTCAATACAACGCTGTCGAACATGCTCCTATGTCAAATGAAATCGGCGTAAGCACTAATCAAAGAATTGGAATTATAGATGGTTTTCGGGCACTATCTATTATTTCAGTGCTGCTATATCATTTTACTAATCCCTGGGTAACGAAGTATCCTCATCAGGATTTCTTTTTGCATATTTTTAAGTATGGATATTTAGGTGTTAATTTCTTCTTTATGATATCCGGCTTTGTGATTTGCTATACGTTAGAGCATACAACAAATCTTTATTCATTTTATCGAAATCGTTTCGTCAGGCTTTTCCCGGCAATGTTTTTATGTACACTTTTAATTTTTATCATTATTCATTTCCTTGATGATAAAAGGCAATTCGAGGATGCACATCAATTGAAAAATATCCTGCCTGGTTTAACATTTACAAATCCGCAATTATGGACTTTGATAACCGGTACAAATTACCGATGGATAAATGGAAGCTTTTGGTCAATTTGGGTAGAAATACAATTCTACGTTATTGCTTCCGGATTGTATTTCGCAAATAGAAAACGATTTTACAGAAACTTTTTTTTAGTAGGGGTGATCATTTTCATTTTTAAATACATACCGATTGAATTGCTTAACCGATATTCCGGATTATTATCAAACGGAACAAATCATGCGCTGGAGGTATGGCGAAGGGATGATGAAATATTCAATATAACTTTTTTCATACCATGGTTTCTTTGTGGTGCGGCCTTTTATCGTTTATATCGCGGCTTGAAAAAAAATGATATGTCTTTTTCAATTCTTTACCTGATTATATCCTTATTATGTTTGACAAAAGATACCTATAATTTCTATACCGGTAAGTTTATCGAAATGATGGTCGCATGTTCCATCATGGTACTTTTGTTCCTGTTTATGATTTATTATGACCGGTACTTAGCAATTTTAAAAAATGCTTTCCTGTGCCGAATCGGAGTTATCTCCTATAGCATCTATCTCATTCATGAGCAGATTGGCGTCCTTTTAATTAATAAATATGAAAAGTACCTGGGAAGTTTTAGTGGACTAACACCATTTCTGGTTATCGGTATGATAATTTGTTTTGGCGAATTGAGCTATCGTTTTTATGAAAAAAATGCATCAAAACTTTTAAAGTGTATCTTATGACCTATTCACTTGATTTTAAAGTTAGCCTTATGTTTTCGATAGTATTTCTGCGATAAATAAACGCTTAAATCTTGTTATTGATTTGTTACTCAATAATCCTGATTTGCAAATAATAAAAATTCAGTAACTTTTTAATTAGGAGATGATAGTTGTCGACATCTTGTTATCTAATGCTCCTTACTGACATCATTCCAACTTTTGAATATTAGCCTCAACCAGATTCACGGTAAGGTCTTCGTAATGATCAAAGCGGTATTGATATAAGGCATGTTCTCCTGCTTTGCCCTGATCTATTAATACATTGATATGCGCCAATGCGCCCGCCTTGGCCATTTCCATTGCTTTAATACGGGTAAGGTATCCGTAAAATAGGGGTTCATTAATCGGGAGGGTATAAGCCAGCCCCTGCAGCTTAATATGCTTTGGGTTTACCGGGAGAAAATTGTTTGTAGAAACCTCGGTTACAGCGGTATCATCCCTAAAAACACGGAAATACCTGGAATAATTGTGTTGTTTCATGCTTTGCTTATAATATGATGAAGAGCGAAAAGCTTAACTATTAAATTAAGTTTTCCTCAGTTGTTTTTTCACTGCTTCAAATGCATTGCCCACTTCGGCTACCGCGGCAAGTAATTTACCTTTTGTAGTGTTTAACTCCTTGGTCCAGTAGTCTACCGCGTAGTCGTCACTCGTATCCACGCTGCGTGTATCAGCTACAGTGTTTTTCTTTTTATTTTCCATAATTACTCAAAAACTATATTTTATGTGGATCGCCCAAAGGATTTTCGGCTTGTTTAAATAAAGCAGCTTCGCTTGCCACGGGCAGGGGTGTTGCAGTTTTGTCCGAAACTGGCGTATTCATCCCATCATTCAAATGTGCCGGAGTTTTAAGGCGATTGGTCTTTAAATTCCTCTTTTCTTTCTTTTCCATTGCTATTGTTGTTTATCGTCCGGGATCGTAAACCAGAATGTTGTCCCTGTACCTATTTCGCTTACAACGTCCATTTCGCCACCATGTAGTTTAATAATCTCCGCACAGATATACAAACCCAGTCCCAGGCCTGATATTTTATTATTATCTTTTTCCAGCCGGAAATAGCGGTCAAAAAGATTGGCTAAATTTTCCTGTGCAATGCCATTGCCAGAATCGCTGACCGAAATCTTTGTCAAACCGTTTTTGTGTTCGGCGTCAATGATGATCTCAAAGGAATTTGCCGCGTATTTAACTGCGTTATTAACGAGGTTAACTAGTACCTGGTCGAGCTTATGGCGGTCTGCAAAGATGGTGAGGGACTGATCACCACGGTAATTGATATGATATTTACCTTCCAGCCGGATATGACTACAGCAATCATCAACCAGTTCTGCAAAAATAAAGGTGGTTTTGTTAAGGGATAGCTGCCCCTGGTCTATCTTGGTAGAACTTAAAAGGTCATTAACCCAATAGTTTAACTTGGTGACATGCTTTTCGGCATTTTGCGTCATCTTGAGCAATTGGCCGTTGTCGGATGTTTCAGCACTCAAGAGCCGGTTCATGAGTTGCAGGTTAGCTTTAAGGCTGGTGATGGGGGTTTTGAGTTCGTGGCTGGCCACGCTGATGAACTCTTCTTTATGCAGTTTTAACTGGCGTTGTTCCGTGATATTTTCAATAATGGTATATCCCAGCGCGCCTTCCTGATCAGGGAACAAGATTGAAGTGACTTGGCACCATATAACGGTCTTATCTTTTTTGATCAGGGAGGTTTCCAGGCAGAAAAATGGCGTTTCCCTTTCCCATAAATGTTCCTGCAGCAATTTCCAGTGCTCGTGATGACCAGACGGGGAATAATCCAGTATGCGGGTACCTATAATATCCTCTTTTTTATCGTATCCCAGCAGTTTAACCAAAGCGGCATTAACCTGCAGTATTTTAAGATCTGATGTAATGACCTTATTGGCTGATCTGGAATATTCAAATATGTTACGAAAACGGTCCTGGTAGTCGCTGGTTTTCAATTTTTGGTTGTTCATCCCTATGAGTACTGTCCTTGGATTCCATCAACATGATATCAGCAGAAGGGGATGATTGCTCGTTGATACAAGCAAAAAAATGAAGTTTTGTTTGTTTTGCGGGCGAAATATTTGGGTTATCTATGCTGTGTGTAGTCGGAGTCTACGGACAGCGGGATAATATAGATTTTCAAGAGCTGGTTTTTATGATAGTACTATGGGCAGGGCGGCTTTCCTGCAGCTTGATTTTAATAAGATGAATGCTGATTCATACACAAAAAGATATATGTTTTTAACCGATACAATAACAATATGGTTACATTGCTGTTTAACTAATAATAATATTTATATCTTGTTATTGCATTAAAATTACATCGCTATGTCTGGTAAAAAGCCCTGTATCCCACCTGATGATGAATCTTTATCAGTTGGGAATCGCCGTGACTTTCTAAAGCAATCCACTATACTTACGGCTATTGCCCTAACGCCTGTGGGTGTTGTAAAAGCTGCTGATTTTCAGCTTGATGAAAAGATTGCGGCCGTTTTTGAAAAGGTATCTTTGAACATGGAAGTAAACGGCGTAGAGCGCCAGCTTTCGGTTGAACCACGAAGTACCCTGCTGGATGTGTTGCGTGAACAGCTTGACCTTACCGGTACCAAAAAAGGTTGCGACAGGGGACAATGCGGGGCATGTACTGTACATGTGAATGGCCGGCGCATCAATTCATGCCTGAGTTTGGCTGTTACAAACAATGGGAAAAAGATAACTACGATTGAGGGCCTGGCAAAGGGCGATGTGCTTCACCCCATGCAGCAAGCGTTTATTGATCGCGATGGTTTTCAATGTGGTTACTGTACTTCGGGGCAAATCATGTCGGCAGTAGCATGTATACATGAGGGGCACGCCGGTTCGGAGCTCGAGATCAGGGAATTTATGAGTGGTAATATATGCCGGTGCGGAGCTTACCCTAATATTGTAAACGCAATACAGGATGTTGCCAAAGGAGGGGACCGGGTATGAACCAGTTTCAATATAATAAAGTAAGCGAACCGCTAAGCGCGGTGAAGTTATCGGTAAAAGATCCGGATGCATATTTTTTAGCAGGGGGTACTAATTTAATTGACCTTATGAAAATGGGGGTGGTTACGCCATCAAGGCTGGTTGATATTAACCATCTTCCATTCTCGAAAATTGAGAAGCTGCCAAATGCTTTACGTATTGGCGCTTTGGCAACCAATAGCGATGTCGCCGAAAACGATCTGGTGAAATCTCATTTCCCATTGTTGCCATTAGCTATAAATGCCGGTGCATCGCCTCAGCTACGAAATATGGCCACAGTTGGCGGCAACCTGATGCAGCGTACACGTTGTCCTTATTTTTTCGACACCACTATGCCTTGCAACAAGCGTGTACCCGGTAGCGGCTGCGGTGCGCTCGAAGGCATTAACCGTATGCACGCCATTTTTGGGGCAAGCGATAAATGTATTGCTGTAAACCCCAGTGATATGAACGTAGCGATGCGCGCGCTTGATGCAGTAGTGCATGTAAGTGGCCCAAAAGGGGAGAGAACAATTCATATAGCTGATTTCCATCGTTTGCCGGGCGATCATCCTGAGCTGGATAACACCTTACAAAAAGGCGAACTGATCACTGCTATTGATCTGCCATATTCGCCTTTTACAAAAAATGTGTACTATTTGAAAGTACGTGACCGTTCATCTTATGCATTTGCGTTGGTATCTGCAGCAGTTGCTTTACATATTGAAAACGGCACAATAAAAGAGGTACAAATGGCTATGGGGGGCGTTGCTCATAAACCATGGAGGTTAACAGCAGCAGAGGCGTTTTTAAAAGGTAAAATAGTAAGCGAAGATAATTTTAAGCAGGCAGCACAAATTGCCATGCAGGGCGCAAAGGCTTATCAATATAATCAGTTTAAACTAAAGCTTGCTCCAAACACATTGTTGCAAGGTTTAAAAATGGCATCAGGTTTAGCATCTTAATAAAAGCATCATCATGAAAAAAGATACTATAGGAGAACCGATGAGCCGGGTTGACGGCAAGTTAAAAGTAACCGGCGGTGCAAAATATTCGGGTGAGTATAAATTCCCAAACTTAACTTATGCGGTGCTGGTACCTGCAACAATTACTAATGGTGCTGTTACTGCTGTTGATACCGGTGCTGCACAACGCGCACCGGGAGTATTAGCTGTAATTACGCCATTTAATGCAATAAAGGTTCCGGGTTATCAGCCGGATGCTAAAAAGCCTGTAAGGGGCTTAAAACTATTTAACGATAATCAAATTCACTTCAATGGCCAGCCCATTGCATTAGTGGTAGCAGATACTTTTGAGCGCGCCACGTATGCGGCGTCTTTGGTAAAGGCCACTTATCAGGTACAGCCATTTGAAACAGATTTTCACAAAAATTTCGACAATGGTGTAACGCCTGATGGTGGTAAATACAAAGATTATGTGCGTGGTGAGGCTGATGCTTATAAAAATGCACCTGTAAAAATTGAGCAGGAATACACACAGCCTTCCGAAATGCATAACCCGATGGAACTGCATGTAACCACCGCATATTGGGAGGGTGATGATAAAGTTATCGTATACACTAAATCGCAGGGTGTAATGAGCTCGCAGCGGGCGGTTGCGGCTGCTTTTGATCTTAACCCAACCAATGTGCAGATAAATGCCCGTTTTGTGGGTGGTGCCTTTGGTTCATCCTTGCGTACATGGCCTCATGAAATAGCAGCAGTACAGGCAGCAAAACTGGTTAAACGCCCGGTAAAGCTTACACTTACCCGCGAGCAAATGTTTACGCTGGTGGGCTACCGGCCCCTCACCATTCAAAAAATAGGGTTAGGCGCTACAGCCGATGGAAAGTTAGTTGGCATTACTCATGAGTCGCATTCGCAAACTGCTGTATATGAAGAATTTACTGAGGGTGCTGTAAACGTTTCGCGGTTCCTGTATCAAAGTCCTAACGCTAATACCCGTTACAAAGTGGTGCCGCTTAATATTGGTGTTCCTGCGCCCATGCGTGGGCCGGGCGAATCAACCGGGGCTTATGCGCTTGAATCTGCATTGGATGAATTATCTTATGCACTAAACATTGATCCCATAGAATTAAGGCTAAGAAATTATGCCGATGCTGATCAGGAACGAAATCTGCCATGGTCAAGCAAATACCTTAAGGAATGTTACCAGAAAGGTGCCGACCGTATTGGCTGGAGTAACCGGTCGCAAAAACCAGGCACCGTAAAAGATGGCGACTGGCTGGTGGGCTACGGTATTGGCTGTGGGGCATTTGGTGCCTATCGTGGGCATGCTGAAGCTAAAATCAAATTAATGGCTGATGGCAGCGTAAATATTCAAAGTGCTACTACAGACATTGGGCCCGGTACCAATACAGCTATGATTGTAATAGCAGCTGATACCCTGGGAATGCCTGCCGAAAATATCACTTTTGATTTGGGTAACTCATCCTTGCCGCCTGCGCCTACACAGGGTGGCTCATCTACCGTTTCATCTGTTGGCTCGGCCGTGCACGATGTTTGTGTGGCCTTAAAACAAAAGCTTTATGCGATGTTGGGTAAGCCGCCGGATAGTAATGATGATATTGATTATGCCAGTGTTTTAAAGCAACAAAATTTGCCATATATAGAATTAACAAAGGGGTCGCAAAGCGGCGACAATGCCAAAAACTATTCGGCGTATTCCTTTTCGGCACATTTTGCCAAGGTTTATGTGCACCCGCTTACAGGTGTGGTAAAGATTAAAAATTTGATAGCTGTTGTTGATGCCGGTAAAATAGTTAACCAAAAAACAGCAGCCAGTCAGATGAAGGGTGGTGCCGTTGGCGGGATAGGCATGGCCATGACCGAAGAGGCTATAATTGATCACCGTTACGGCAGGTACATTAATGGGAACTTTGCTGATTATCATGTGCCCGTAAATGCAGATATCCCACAAATAGAAGCCATCTTTATTGATATAGCCGACCCGGTGATCAATCCTGTCGGAACAAAAGGAATTGGGGAAATTTCATTAATTGGTGTGGCACCTGCTATTGCTAACGCCGTTTATAACGCCACCGGCATACGTGTAAGGGAATTGCCCATAACACCCGATAAACTCATTTAGGATTTGCCCATGAAGGAGATCATAGATATTGTTGACGCTTATGAGATAGCCAGCAAGCAAGGCAAAAAAACGGCTCTGGCTACTGTTGTAATGGTTGAGGGATCTGCATACCGGCGTGCAGGCGCAAGGATGCTGATCAATGAAGACGGGCAGCTAACAGGCGCAATAAGCGGTGGATGTTTGGAGGGAGATGCTTTACGCAAAGCCCGTATGGTAATATTGCAGCAGGAAGCGCTACTGGTTACTTACGATACCATGGACGATGATGACGCCAAATTTGGTGTGGGACTGGGTTGTAATGGCATTATTCATATCCTTATTGAACCCATAAATGAATCATCAAACAATCCCATACTTTTGCTAAAAGCAATTATTGTTAACCGTGACTATTCATTATTAGTAACTTTATTTTCCATTGAAGACCGAAAAGCAACGCAGCCAGGCACCTGTTTATGTTTAACAAATACCGGCATACTGATGAACGGAATGGATACATTGCCCTATAAAAATGATTTGCTGAATGATGCAAAGGTCGCTTTGAAAAGTCAAAATTCATTATTCCTTAATTATAACGGTTATACTGCTTTTATAGAATGTGTAAAGCCGCTAATATCATTGGTTATTTTAGGCGCCGGGAATGATGCCATTCCATTAACCCAAATAGCAGCGGTGTTAGGCTGGCATACAACGGTTATTGATGGCCGGCCCAGCTATGCTACACACCAGCGCTTTCCATCTGCCAAAAAAGTGTTAGTTGCCAAACCCGAACAGGTATTGAATGATTTGGAACTCAACGGGTGGACAGCTTTTGTATTGATGACACATAACTACAATTATGAGCTTGCGTTTCTGCAAGAATTATTGCCTTTAAAAGCAGCCTATATCGGCGTATTAGGACCCCGAAAAAAACTGGAACGCATGTTGGGCGAACTGGAAGATAAAGGCATCAATATCACCAAAGAAAGCCAGGATGCGATACATGGTCCTGTGGGACTGGATATTGGTTCGGAAAATGCCGAAGAAATTGCTTTAGCAATAATTGCCGAAATAAAGGCGGTATTTTCTGCAAGGAATGGTAATTCCTTAAAGTATAAAACATCGTTAATACATAGTGTGTAAAAGCACGAGGTTTATTATCCTTAACGGCTATGGCGGCACGCTTGGACGGGCGGGGTATTGGTTATTAGTAAATACTTTTATGGCAGTTTTTTTGAATAGCTAAAAAATGCAGTCGACTGATTTGCTTTTATTTAGGGTAAAAAAAAGTTTGTGCTGGTGCTGCAAATAAAACATTTGTTCTTATTTTTAACATACCAAACCGCCTAACATGAAAACAGCAATTGTTGCCATCCTTTTTGTATTATCGTCTTTTCGGGTATTGGCACAGGACCCCGAGTTTCCTAAGGAGTTTATTATGCATTTAAACCTGCAAAGCGGCATCGTAACCAGCTTTAACAACGCGCCCGAACTTTATACGGGCGGTGTGCAACTGATACCACAGTACACTTTTGTAATTAACCTGCTGAGGGGCGGCGCCATAGCCGAAGCTTTTTATACCAATAAAAACCTGCAGGGGGCAATAGGGCCAACTTTATCTATCAAGTTAATGACGCTGTATGCTGGAAAGTTCGGCAGCATAGGCAACATTAACCTCAGCTTCGACCATTTATGGGGTACGGGCCGCGAACACTTGCTTGGCGGAGGGATCAACCTGGATCTCGCCAATAAGTTTATACTGGGCCTATCCCTGCAGCGCGACTATAATTTGCACAACTGGTGGATACAAAGCGGGCTGGCCTTTAAGATAAGTAAAACAAAAAAAACTAAACCGATATGAGCAGAGCATTAGTAGTGAGCGGCGGAGGCTGTAAGGGGGCCTTCGCTGTGGGCCTTGTAAAACGATTATTGGCGTATTGGCCCAACCTGACATTCGATATGTATGTTGGCACCAGTGCCGGTTCGTTGGTTACGCCCCTGGTGGCCATGAACGAGGTGCCTTTGCTGGAACAAATATTTACTACGCAAACCACGCAAGACATTGTTTTACAGGAGCGGCTTGGCGACCGCCTGGATGATGTTTCGATATTTGACGCAACGCCGCTATGGAATTTGATACAGGCAAATTATACCGACGACCGGTACAATACCCTGCTTGCCAGCGGCAGGAAGGTTTTTATCACCACTACTTGTATGCAAGCTAGTCAATTGGTGGTATTTACTAACGATCCGGCGCCGGCCAACCCGGAAAACTATGCCGTTAAAACCCTGGTTAATGCCGACCATTTCCGTCGGGCTGTAATGGCATCGGCCTGCCAGCCTGTTTTTATGCAGCCTATTGCGGTAAACGAGCATGTACCGGGCGACCCTAATCCTACATTTCAGTTTTGTGACGGCGGCGTGAAGCAATATGTAGGAGTGCAAATGGCGGTAGATAACGGCGCCACCGAAATTTTTACAATTGTTTTGTCGCCCGAAGCGGATGCAGTTGACAACGAGGTATACAGCGACCTATTCACCGTGCTGGAACGAACCATATCGATTTTTTCGGATAACGTTGACAAAGACAATTTGCTGATGCCAAAAAAATTTAACGATGCGCTGGTATACATTGATGCGGTAAAAACAAAGATGGAAGCCGGCGGCCTAAGCAGCGACCAGGTTAATGAATTTTTTAACATCCCTAGCTTAAACAGCCCCTACCAGGACAAACCGCCCATTAAGTTCTTTTTCTTTGAGCCGGTTACTCCATTGGACGGTGGTCCGGGTGGCCTCACATTCGACCCCGTGAAGACGACCGCAATGGTGCAGGCGGGTGCTGACGTTGCTAATAATTTTATTGCTACCGTCCCCCCCGATCAGGTTACCTGGAATTAGCACACAGATTATTGGTTAGGTGTTTGACCTGGCCGTATGCAAATCAATGTGCATTAACGTCTGCAAACAAACATCCGGTTAGTAGAAAAAACGATATACATCCGTTTCGGCTGGCGGGTAGCCCCATTGACGGCACATAGACTTTACCTGGCCCGCTGTCCGAAGTCTATGACCATAAGTGTACGAAACCCGCTACCCGCTATCCGTAGTTTCCAACTACGGATAAATTATGCCTGTAGACTGCGTCTACACCAATAAAAAAGCCGCAGGCAATGCTAAAAGACTTTCCCGATTGCAAAGATGAAATATGACAGGCAACCGTTCCTTACAATTTAAGCATACTCGTTTTGAACATACCAGAATTAAAGCATCCAATCTCAAACATAAAATCATCTGTCTTTATTTAAACGGTTTCAAATAAAAAGATGCAACCATTTTATGGTACCGCAGTTATGCGTTGGTTACTATATATGTGTTTTTTTGCATGAGCCAGTAATTTTAACCAAATGAAACGAGCCCTGCTGCTATCTTTTTTTACATTTTGTTACACGGTCGTATTTTGTCAACTACAGACAGATACTGCATCGAAACAAAAAGTAAAGGAAAAGAACATTGAACTAAGGGTGATGCCGTTTTTAAGCTACAACCGTAATCTTCAATTTATGTTCGGGGCTATCCCGATGATGATGTACAAGCTTAATAAAAAGGATACCATCGCTCCTAAATCATTGTCGGGAATGTCGGCTATTTATACTACCAATCGTTCTTATTTTGTTGCTTTTTTTAATAAATGGTACCTCGCCGACGATAAGTGGCGCGTTAAATTGTTTGTTTTTACAGGGGATCAAAACTCGCAATTTTTTGTTGATGATATTGACGTACCCGACTTTTATGATTACGGCACTAAAACCACCGTTATCAGCGTAGGCGTGCAACGCAAAATTATAAAGGCGCTTTATGGCGGCTTGTCATATACTTATTCTCATTACAATACTGTTTATCAGGATAGTATACAACCTTCCAGCATATCGCACACTAATGGCCTGGTGCTTAATTTATTGTATGATACACGGAATGCCGTTTATTACCCCACGCAAGGCAATAAAGTTAATTTAAGCTGGACAAGCTATCCGGATTGGTTTGGTAACGCAGCGCCAGCGAACAAAGTTTCGCTCGAATATGATAAATACGTCCCTGCACGTGATAACAGCGATGTAATTGCAGCGCGGTTCCTTGGGAAATTCGGCTTAGGCAATATCTCATTTGAACAACAGGTTACACTGGGCGGAACAGACATAAGAGGTTATTCGGAAGGCAAATACCGTGGAGATGGTTTAATGGATGTTCAGGGCGAATACCGTTTCAACTTTAACAAAAAGATGGGCCTGGTGGGCTTCGCCGGGTTAGCCACTATTTATGGTTCTGACACGCAAAGTTTTAACTGGAAACTCTATCCCGGTGCCGGAGTCGGCTATCGTTACAACGCATTTAAAAATTCAAAATTTAATGTAGGGTTAGACGGTGCGGTTGGAAAAGGTGACTACGGGATCTATTTTAGAATTGGAGAGGCGTTCTAATACTTATTTCGACACCACATAACTCAATTTTTGAAGGCCCATTTTGGGTTTAGCTGTTTCAAAATTGGATATAATGTGAAACAATTTCCTGAAAAAAAGCCTGTCTTGTCCTAAAATAGGTTTACACAAAAGTGTAGACAATGAAACTAACAAAACAAGAGCAGATTTTACGAGATCACGAGGTATTAGGT
>OLKV01000118.1_pt1 | contig 13079 bp, 12 predicted proteins | sample 1604391 | NCBI WGS metagenome assembly OLKV01 (sample SAMEA104055711, study PRJEB20765) | soil metagenome | isolation source: soil | reverse complement strand
CGGGCGCAAAAAGCAAGTTTGCCGTTCAGCCGTAGGCTGCAACGGAGTTTTTGGGTACCAAAAACACAAACTTGCTTCTTATCGGCAAATGCCTTTTGTTAACGGCCTCCGGCCGGTATAGACATCTATACAGCTATACCGCAAGCGGTATGCTGCGCCGCTTTTCACCAAAGCTTCGCTTTGGTTCTACCTGTTATTTTTCCGATGCTTCGCATCGGAGCTGCCTTGTCTGATCTCACTTGCTGTTGCCCTCCAAAAGCTTTTCAATGTCTTCTAACTTGTAATAAAGCAAACCGCCAATCTTCGTATAACGGAGGGTTCCGTTAACCCTTAAATTCTGTAATGTACCAGGTGAAATATTTAGCAGTTTCCTGACTTCGTAGCTTTTCAGCCATTGTTTACTTTGTGCCTGACCGGGCTTTATAAGACCCTTGATCTCGCCTAACAAGTTCTCTATCCTCCTTAAATCATCTTTGGTTATAATTTCGATGTTCATCTTTCCCCCCTTGTTAATTTTTAGTTTTTTGTTGCATGATTGCGAGTACCTCGCTTTTTTTGAAATAAACCCGTTTGTGCAGGCGCAAAAAGGGCAGACCCTTTTTCATCCAATCGGTGAGTGTTACCAATGACACGCCTAAATCGTCGGCCAGTTCCTTTTTGGACAATAGCCGTTCTTCATCCTGCCGGGGCGGGCTGCCGCCTTTCTTAAAATGTTCCTGTAATTCTGCCCTTACTGCATCCTTGATGCAGTGGCTTAGGGCTTCGTAATTGATTATTTCCATGCCGCAAATGAAAGCAGAAAAGCAGCGCAGGCGTGACCTTCAAAAATTTGAAGGTCAAATTGGAGTAGTTATTGGAAAGATAAATTAACAACTAATAGATTATAATACAATTAGTTATTAAATGGTGGGGGTTATTATAAAGATGGGAAAGTGCTCTTTTTACAAACTTCTTTTTTTCGCCGGAACGATGGTAAAAAGCTGGTCTTTTTTGGGTACGTCTTTGTACTTGGTATTGTCGATGTTATTATCAGGTGGGAAATAACGCTTTACGCTCTCAATGCTTATTTCTTTTCCTCCCGCTCTAAAGTACTTGGCGATCATCTTACTCCAAATATTCAAAGTGGTAGCATTAGCCAGTTCTTTATTATCGTCAAGTTTAAGTTGCCTAATCTGTAACATCAGGTGGTAGAGTGTTCTGTGCCGGCCCTCCCGAATGTCGATATAGTCTTTGGTTTCCAGTTCCCGGAGTTTTTTATTTTCCTCTTTAAGTTTTTTGTTTTCAGCGTTTAGCTTTGCAATTTCTTCCAGTTGGCGTTTGATGGTTTCCTGATCGGTGGATTGGATAAACCATTGATCTATAACATTTAGATAGTCCAAAAACTCCTGCAACTGCATGCGGTTTTGACGTTCCCGCACATGTTTCGGGGTATAACGGTCTTTGTTAATAAGTTCGCTGATCGAATCAGTAATGATCTGCTTAACGTGAACAAAAAACTCCTGTTCGGTTGCATCTTCATAACGGGCCAAAAAGAAATTAAGCTGGTACTGGTAGAAAGCTTCGTATTGCTCCTTGTTCTTTTTATACAGACGGAAAAGAAAATGATTGTCTTCGTTGCCTTTCGTCCACGGCAGAGGGAAACCTACATCATTAGTTTGTTTGTCAAAGTCGAATAAAGCTCTATGCTTAAAATACTGTGGTCTCATAGCGCCTGGGTAGATTAATAATAATTCGAGCTTACAGATTAACCGCCCTTAAACAAGGCTTCTATTTGCTGTGCTCTCATATTGATGGTAAAGCCAATCTATATGTTTGGCCAACTCCTGTTTAACAATATTTTCATCCTCCTGTTTTTGTAGAATCAAGCCACTATGGGTTAATACAATACTTTCTTCCGCACCTAAATTTACAAGCGTAGTTAAATAACGCTCGTACAGGTCGTCCCGGCTAAAAAAGCCATCGGGTAAATTCTTAACATCGTAGCTCGTGAGGGCTTTACTCGCTTCCATTCTTTTTAATTGTTCTTCTTCACTATCTTTTGGAAAGCCGATTATATCTAAAACTATTTCGTAATTATCGATATGCAGATGGTCTATTTCAACGCCAAGATCGCTTAGCTTAGTCACAAATGAAGTTAATTTATACTGCTCAAATAACAGGTTTACAAGGTGGTTTTTCATAATGGATGTTTTAATAAATAAAGTTACCAAAGCCAGCACAAAAAACAAAGCCCTGCGCTTTTCGGTGCAGGGCTTTGCAGTATCACAATAATGTCTATCCTTGCAATCTATTGCTAAGCACTGCCATATCATCGCTTATTTTACTTTCTATCACTTTTGCATATATCTGTGTGGTAGATAGCTTGCTGTGACCTAATAGCTTGCTCACGGTTTCTATCGGTACGCCATTGGTCAATGTTATGGTTGTTGCGAATGTATGCCGGGCAATATGAAAGGTAAGCGGTTTGGTGATGTCGCACATATCGGCGATTTCCTTTAGATAGCTGTTTAATTTCTGATTGCTCAAAGATGGTAATACTTTTCCCTCGGCCAATGCTTGAGGATGGCCTTTGTATTTTTCCACGATGGCTAACGCTTTTGGCAACAATGGCACTCTTACAGGTTCATTAGTCTTTTGCCTGTTAGTCATTATCCAAAGCTTACCAGATTTTTCAATCAGGTTGGCAGGTGTTAAGTTGAACACGTCTATGTAAGCCAGCCCCGTATAGCAGCTAAACACAAAGAGATCTTTTACAACTTGCAAGCGGATTATGTGAAACTGTTTTTCTTCAATCCTTGTCAGTTCTTCTTTAGTAAGGTAATCCCGTTCAACTTTGTCAAATTTTAATTGGTAGGCATGAAATGGGTTGCGCTCAATCCATTCCAGTCTTACGGCAAGATTTACCATTTTGCAAAACCTTTCCAAATGCTTCATTATGCCATTTGTCTGCAATGCCTTTTGTCCTTTTTCCGGTTTCCTGCCACGCAGGTAGTACTCGAAGTCGGTAATAAACTTATAAGTCAATTCTGATAAATATTTATCACTCGTTTTAAAACGCTCCTTTAAAAACTCTTTGACATACTTTTGCGTGGTATAATAGTTCTTCATTGTCCCCGGTTCTAATACCTGGGCCTGGTCGGTGTTATGGTAGTGCATCAATTTGCAAAGCGTAAAATCTGCCTGATCGCCCCCCGTAACTTTTTCTTTTAAGAGTTCTGCGGTGATAAATTTCTTCTGTAATGAGAGTTGTTGGTAACTGTCGATAATACCAGCCTTAAATTGGTCAAGATATTTATTCAGTCTGATGGTATCTTCCCGGCTTCCTTTTGCCATTCCCTTAGTAGCGTTCCAGTTATTTTCTTCAATGGAACGTTTCACGGATATTTCAATACGTTTGCCGTTTACAGTAATCCGGGCATAGATCGGTGATTTGCCCGCTTGGGTGGTCTTTTGCTTTTTAAGGTAAAAAGCAACGCCGAAGGTGTTGTTTGTCGTACTCATAGCTATTCAATTAATAATTTACAAAAGCATGGATTTGACTGATTTTGATGTGCCCTTTGAAAAGGGGCACCGGTCTGAACAAAAAACAGCTATCAAACCGCATCAAAATATGTCAAAATAAACTAATCAATTAATTGACTATCAATACATTACAATGCTTTTGGTGACCCAAACCTAAGAATTTAAAATGGGTAACCGAATAGGTCTCATTTTCTTTGGTTTTACTTGAATAACTTGGGTTGAAATAAAATAAAAAACCCCTTAAATCATACGATTTAAGGGGTTTTACCGACTTTTAGCGGGCTAATTGTCGGGATGGCAGGATTCGAACCTGCGGCCTCCACATCCCAAATGTGGCGCGATACCGGGCTACGCTACATCCCGAATTATAATAACGATGGTATCTTTAACTGCAAATATAGTCGAAGTCCAACAATATCAAAATCAATTTTGGTAACCCACACTGCGCCAAATAAATAATAATTTTAGGTTAGCAATTTTTTGTTAAAAAGGCGCGCCCATAATTCTTACCCTATTATTTTCTCCGCTTATTGTTGGCTTTGCTATCTTTACGTCGATACATTTTAACTATTCGTCGGTACTTAAGCTGTTTGATATAATAAAAGTATAAAAGCATGGTTAATATAGGTTAGGATATCAACCCCTTTATGATATGAAAAAACTATACCCGGCTAAAAGCCTGTTATTAATTACCCTTTCTTTTTTATTATTTACAGTAACATCCTGTAAAAAGGTCAATAAAGTAACCCCTACGCCTCCGGTTGTTGACGCCACACCCACACAAATTGGGCTTTATGAGGCAGATTCCTCTATTTATAAGTTGTTATTCGCCGATATTTCAAAAATCGGCAACAACACGCAGGAGTACGATTTAATATTTGATACCGGCTCGGGCGGTATGGTTATTGATGCCAACGGCTTGCTGCCTGCGTCCATGATCACAGATAACGGCTTTACCTTTACCGGCGATTCAACAATAGTTAACGGAATTACTGTAACCAATCAAAAATCAACTGTTGAATACGGCGACGACGATGCCACAACCGATAAGGTCTATGGCAATCTGGCCTACGCCTCAGTTACCGTTGGTAACCAGTCTGGAAACATTGTTATTAAACGCCTGCCTTTTTTTATTTACTATAAAGCGGTCGACTCAAAGAATGTAAAGTTTGATGTACATGAGTTTGATACCTTCGGCGTATCACCAGAGTATGATATTTCATTCCCTAACAATGCCTATATCACCAGCCCTTTCAGCTATTTTGATCCGGGTACGGGTCTCACTAAAGGCTTTAAGATGGCCGCGTTGGGCACTTCAAATTTTACCAACGATGGTAACTACGTTCAGGATGCCCTTACACTGGGTTTAACCGCGTCTGATCTTTCTTCCACATCTGGCTTTATAACTAATCAGCTTTCTTTTTATTCGGGTGATGGATACCCCCCTATTATTCCGGGAACCATCACTTATAGCAATAACATAGTATCAACATCAATTGTATTTGATACAGGCACTGAGCCTTATGGTTATATCGAAGATCCTTCCTTTAACGGCAACACCACATTGCTTGCGGCAAATACACCGATAACGTATGCCACAACCACAGGCTTTAGCTATTCTGTTGTAACAAGCACCAATGATAATTTAACCTATGTTGAAAATCCCAACACTTCGGGCGGTGTAGTTTCTATAGCCAGTTTGGAGTTCTTTTTAAATAACGAGTATATGCTCAACTATGAAAGTCACACCATCGGTTTAAAAAATAATTAACCGCCGGTTATTGTTGCCACCAAAATAATATTTGATCTCTGTTCGCTTCGTGCGTTCTTTGTTAATCTCTGCATTTTATTTTAACACAGAGGGACCAGGGAAGGCACAAAGTGACCCGGAGATTTTTATTTATTGCATTTGCTTAATCCCGCTTTTGATACAGTCAAACTATAACAAAAACAAATCGGGCCGTTTAAAACAGCTTCAATAGCTATTGCTTAACTAAACCTGCTGGTAGTTGAGTAATTGGTTGTATTTGTATATGCTTATAATATACTTCCGAACCTTCTGATTGTATCTGTATTTTCCCTTTTATAAGTGGCAACTCCTGCCCATTATCCATTTGTTTGTTGTGATATAATACCATCATTACCTTACCATTTACAACATGGATACTGGTATCGCCGTTGCAATACAGATCAAGCGTGTTCCACTGGCCTGTTGGATTTTCGGCATCGCCTTGCTTTATACAATGCCGCCCTTGTTTACTTCCCTCTTTAAAGGTGATCAGCGTTCCCTGCGGACTGTAAACATAATCGGTTTCTGTTTTTTTAACCGCAGGAATATCGGCCATCCCACCAGCAACGCCCCAATAATCGCCACAATTACCTTCTTCTACCTGAAACTCTTGTGATTGCATCCAGGCACCATAATCGGCACCATTTTTTCCAACCGAATGATACAGCACTCCGCTATCTTTCTTTTTCCCTCTTTTTTGTCCCCATAAAAGCGAGCCCCATTTAAATTGTAGCTGCAAATGGTAGTCTTGATATTCTTTTTGGGTAGATATAGCACCCCAGTTCTCGCCCGAAATCCGGATCACATTTTCGTTGCTATCCTTCACAATGGTAAAAACATGGCGAGGGTCATTATTGAGGCCCATGGGCGTCCCGGTAACGGGTTTACCCTTATCGTCAAGATCAGGCCCGATATAAGTATCCCAGCCACTAAGGTCTTTCCCGTTAAACAACTGTTTCCAATGATCTTTTTTGGGGGCGGTTGTAAAACCCCAAATTAAGGCACAAAGCAACAACGGCAGGATAAATTTAACAGATTTCATAAGAGGCGGTTTATTTTATCGAATATAGCGATAATACCACGCAAGTTAACTTATTGATTTATCAAAGGCAGCGTAAACCAAAAGGTGCTGCCTTTACCCAGTTCGCTGTTTACACCAATATCACCGCCATGTTTTTTAATAATTTCGGCGCTGATATATAAACCCAGGCCAAGGCCCGAACTGTTAAACCCCGTTGACTGTGCCTGATAGTATCTATCAAAAAGGTAAGGGATTTTATCGGGTGCTATGCCGGGGCCGGTATCTTTTACCGAAATTCTGATTGTGTTTTCAAGCTTTTCTAAAATCAAAAAAATCTCTAACGACTCAGGGGCGTATTTTACCGCGTTGTTCACAAAATTAACGAGCACCTGGTCAATGGCGTGTTCATCAGCATAAATCATTACGTCTTTATCGCCCTCAATGGTTAACGTATACTTGCCGCCTACCCTTACGTGGTTGCAGCAGGTATCAAGCAATTCGAAGATATTAAAAATGGTTTTCTTTAACAGCAGCTGGGTTTCTTTCGTGCGGCTAACGTTTAGCAGATCTTCTACCAATGCGCTTATTTTTTTTACACTTTTTATTGATTGATCTATAAGCTTGGGGATTATTTGAGAATTGGTTTCTCCTTTAATTTTCTCGAGTAATTGCAGCGAAGCCTTTAAGCTGGTAATCGGCGTTTTAAGCTCATGACTGGCAATGCTTATAAAATCATCTTTTTGTTGCTCCAGGCGTTTAAAATCCGTAATATCCAGCAGCGTACCTAATATCCGTACGGGTTTGGTAACATTATTATAATAAACATTCCCTTGTACCCTAACCCAATGCACCGATCTGTCGGGATATACCACCCTTGCTTCGTAAAACAGCTTCCCATTTTTAAAGGCATCTTTATGAGCAGCATCCCGGGTTTCCCGGTCATCAGGATGAATGGCATCTTTATATTTATTCCATGAGGCATGGCTGCTAAACCCGAATATGTTATCAAACCTCTCGGTGGTGAGCATAATTCTTTTTTCAAGGTCGAGATCAAATGTGCCTATTTCTGCAGCCTCAACAGCAAGCCTTATTCGTTCTTCAACTTCCTCTATGCGGCGGCGGGCAAAAACTTTATCTGTAACTTCAATGGCCAAAACCATTACGGCATATACATTTTCATCCGTTTTCATCGGCTCGTACACAAAATCAACAAAAACAGTTTCGGGAGCGCCGTTTCTTACCAATATTAACTCGGCCTCTTTGGCAAAATAAGGGATACCTGTGTTTATTACCTTATCCATTACCGGCGCGTAAAAATCCTCGGCCTCGGGTATGGCTTCCCAAATTGTACGGTTTTCTAATTCGTTGCGGTTTTTACCAACCAGCAGCAGGTATGCGTCATTTACGTCCTGTATCACCAAATCACCGGCTCTTATAATACATATACCAACAGGCGCCTGTTTAACCACGTTGCGGAAACGTGCTTCGCTCTCTTCAATTTCTTCAAATAATTCAATTAGCTGAAGCTGGGATGCGGTTAATTCTTCGTTTGTTGCATTAAGCTCTTCGTTGGCCGCCAAAAGCTCTTCGTTTGATGCCCGCAATTCTTCGGTGAGATTTTGCTCACGCTCATTGCTTAGTTTCCTGTCCGTTACATCTGTTGCTATATGCAAGATGCCGGTTACATTTCCGTTTTCATCCTTAATTGCCCGGTACTCAAAATCAAAATAAAACGTTTTAAGCTCCCCGTTTACTAAGAGCCGGGCAGGCGTTTCAGTGCCGGTAATAGTGAGCCCTTCGCGATAAACTTTTTTAAACAGATCAATAAAAGGCTGTCCTTTTAATTCGGGCAAAGCATCTTCGAGCGATAGGCCGATTACGTCGCGGTTTTTACCCCAAATTGCCAGCATAGCCTCATTTGCATACTGTATAACAGCACTTTCAGAAACATGAACAGCGGTTGCATCCTTAGAAAAAGATAATACTTTTAATAACTCTTCATTGCTTAAAAATTTTACCTGACTGTTTGTTTGTGGCATTTTGGCGTAAACGTAAATATGATACAACCACTAAAATAATAAAAAGTTTGCCAGTGTTATTCAAAACGGTTAGTCAAATGGATATTGTTACATTAACCAAAAACGGGTTAGTTACGCCGGGGTCACCCTTTAGCCGCAAAATATATTTGCTACCGATGACCACTCGTGTTCAATATTAGTCATAAGCAATGCATTATCAAATTGAACTGATCCATTGGGGAAAACCTGTTCATTCTCAAAATAACTCGATACTACATTGCTTATCTTAAGTGGTTTAGTTTCCCATCGATAAGGTTTAAGCAATAAACCATCGAACCGTTTTCCATTGGGCGAATATCCTGTTGAACCTGCCTTAAAAAAGTCAGACGCCTCCGTAAGGTTTTTAAATATTGATCCCTTGTTCAAATCATCCGTTAAGCTGGCATCTACACTAATTAAAGTATCATCTGTACTTTTAAACGCAATATGATAATCATCTCCCTCCTCCTTAACATCAAATTTTGCATGGTAATGTTTTCCCGGAAACAAACGCCCACCCACCAGGCTGTTAAATCGCGATGAAGTATCGCGCCTTGGTATATATACACCTTCTTTTATTTGTCCGTTCTCCATCCACTCAACGGCTATACGGTGAGCACCGTTTTCCGAGCCAAAACCAGTAAAAGCCGGCATGCCTTTTGGCCTTACCTCCTTTAACCGTATTAAACAAATCCCAACAATAGCTTTTCCGTTAACAGCTTTAGGTGTAAACGGAGCGGGCAAAATAGCTTTTGCAATATCAAGATCAACGGTAAAATTCACCAGCATACGCCGGTCAATTACGCCTCTTATGGTGGGGATTTTCATATTAGCACTAATATAGCTTATTGTTTAACCTACCGGCTACAACTTTTCATTGCAAAAAAAATACCGGATTAAGCAGATCTTAACCCGGCAATCATAAATAACTATAAAGTTAAAGAGATTACAGCTTTGACATAACTCCCAAACCGGTGCAGGCATCCCAGCCTATGCCAGCAGTATAACCTGTTTTTGTCTTAGTGGTTTTATTGTCGCCGCCGGTTATATCACGGCACAAGCTGGGCGTTGCATATAGTTGTGGATGAATAAATCCCGAAGATTTTCCATTTTGCTCATTTATTAAAGCAATCAGGCCGGCCATCAGTGGTGCTACAGCGCTGGTGCCGCCAATAACCAATTCTTCACCGTCAACCAATACTTTATAGCCTGTGTTAGGGTCGGCATTGCCGGCAACGTCGGGCACACCCCGTCCTTTAAATTTTGTGTCGATGTCTAAGGGCACATTGGCATTTGCCTGATAGTCTGGCAACGCAAAATAACCGCTTACGCCGCCGCCGCCAGCCGAAGTGTTGGAGTCGTGCCAAACCACTTCTGATACAATCTTGTTATTGGCTACCGTTAATGATGTGCCGCCGCAACTTAAGGCATACGGACTTGAGGCCGGGAAATCAACATGCACTTTTCCATCGGTCTCACCATCACTTGAGCCACTGTCGCCCGCTGCAATACAAATAGTAACGCCAAGCGCTCCTGCCGATTCAAATGCCGAACTGAAATTGTCCATCGCCTGATCGGTCCAATTCACTTCGGCCGACCCCCAACTGATAGATATCACTGAAGGTTTGTTTTGCTTATCATGGATTGCCTGGGTTATGGCATCTAAAAAGCCTTTGTCGGTATTTGGGGCAAAGTAAACTGCAATTTTTGCACCCGGAGCTACTGCGCCCGCTACCTCTATATCCAGCATCACCTCGCCATCGGCACCATTAGGATTTGATGGCGCGTTTTTAGCTTTGTCAACTGCAATGGCTTTTACTGTTGGTTTTGGTATTCCTAATCCCTTAAAATAATTGGTAATATCGGCGGCGCGGAAGCCGCCGCCAAGCTCAATTATGCCTATACATTGCCCTTTTCCGTTAACGCTCATGGGGAAGCCATATATAGCCGCCAGCTTATCGGCCGTAAATGTTTGCGGCGTTTTAGCCGCCCCGCCTTTTTTTGGCATTTGAAACATTGGCCGGGCAACGGGCCGGTTATCTAATCCAAATACCCCAATAACAATTCCCTGCAATTCAGCCGGGATGCTAATATCTCCGCTTCGCACTCTGAAACTGCCGGCTTCGTTTTCGTATTTTTTGAGGTCGACCTCAAACGCCGCTTCCATATCGCTAAGCTTACCACTTAAAATAACACTTCGCCGGGCAAGGTCAACCGTAACAGTACTTAACAGATTTTCATGTGCAAAGGCTTCAACGGCTTCGGCGTCTTCTAAGGCTGCGCCGTAATTCCGTTCATAATCCTCTCTGCTTAAAAATTCACCTTTTATTGCTTTTTCAGGTAATTTCTGCTTCCGCCGAAGGCGTACAGTAATCTCAATTTCTTCATCTTTGCTGGCCTTTGGCAGAGCATCTCCACCCAGGCCGGACTTAAAACTGCCCGCTAATTTTACACCCGATTGCTTTTTCATAATCTTGTAGTTAAAATATGCGTTTAAGTTAAGGATTAAAAATTAACTGCATTTAAAAATAAGGTGAATAATTTTGTGTGGTTATTGAACAGGTTTTGTTTATGTTGAGGAGATAATATGCAGCATATAGGAGGCTCCTCCGGAGCCAGAACAATAGGTCTCTTTTCTATAAACAGGGAACTACGCTGTAGTTGAAACAAAGAAGGCTCCAGGGGAGCCTTTTGTTTATTCTTGAAAAATAGTTTACTTAAATCGCCTGCAAACTTGTTTCCTCTATCGGCAACACATCCTGCTGGTTTTTTAATTTTTGTTTATGCAGATGGCGCCAATGCAGCACACCAACCAGTAAAGCAGCAACACCTTCGCCAAATAACGTATCGGCAGCTCCGATCCATTTAGAAACCAGGCCCACCAATAAACCGCCAAGCGGCTGCATACCAAAAAAGGCCATGGCATAAAAGCTGATCACCCGGCCCCGCATATTAGGCGATACCGAAGTTTGAATCACCGTGTTAGTCACCGTTATTTGCGACATCATCCCAAACCCAGCCAGCGTTACCGCAGCCAATGCCAGCGCATAATGATGTTCGTGCGAAAACAGGATGAGTCCAACACCGAATACCAGCGTGTTGATAAACAGAATCCGGTTTAAATCTGTCCCGGCTTTTAGCGATGCCAGGAAAATAGCACCAGAAAATGCGCCAAGCCCTATAAAGCTATCAATAACACCAAAGGTTGAAGCTGTTCCTTTAAAAACATCTTTAGCATAATAAGGTATCAGCGTACTAAATGGCAACACCATCAAACTCATCAACGTAAGCATAATTAGTACAAAAGCTATTGAGGGTGTATTTTTTATATACGTCCACCCTTCTTTTAGTTCGCCAAATACATTCTTTTTGTGTTCCCTTTTTACATATTTAGGCAGTTTCATTAACAGCAATGATATAATAACAGCCACAAAGCTTAGCGCGTTCAGCAAAAAGCAGGTGCCATCGCCCAGTTTTTCCAACACAATACCGGCAATAGCGGGCCCAATAATTCGCGAAAGATTTACCATAGATGAGTTAAGCGCCAATGCGTTAGGCAAATCTTCTTTATCATCAACCATATCATACACTAATGATTGGCGGGCCGGCACATCAAATGCATTAATTACACCCAGCACCACACTCAGGGTAAGGATCTCCCACACCTCATAATGTTTAAGCAATATTAATATGGCCAGCAATAACGCCTGTATCAATGATGCTATCTGTGTGGTAAGCAACACCTTATAACGGTTATACCTGTCTGACACTACACCGCCGATCAGTGAAAATAAAAATGAGGGGAAAAGGCTTGCAAAAAGGGTAACCCCCAGCATAAGGGTGGAGTGGGTTAATGTATAAATCACCCAGCTCACCGCTGTCTTTTGCATCCAGGTGCCGATAAGCGAAATGGACTGCCCGGTAAAATATAATGTATAATTATGGCTCTTAAATGCTCTGAATAGTCTGAATTGTTTTATTTTTTCTGCGGTCATTTTGTTTTTCAATTTTAGGGGCGATGTCTTATCAGCTTTGCTTAAAATCTATCAATTTTGTTAATGGACCGATAGCCTGCTTCAAAACATCCTGTTCTTCGGGCGTACATGCTGCTTTTATTGTTTTCAAAAGCCATTCATCGCGCTCATGCCTGAATCGTAGCAAGGTGCTCTCTCCTTCTTCTGATAGCGAAATATTAACTTTTCGCTTGTCGGTTTCTGATACTAACCTTACGATATATCCTAATTCCGAAAGATGGTTCAACACCTGCGACATGGATTGATTTGTGATCATCTCCGTAGCAGCCAATTCGCTCGGCAACATGGCTTTGTTTTGATACAATAAAGCCATGGTTGATCTTTCCGTTAGCGAAAGTTGCAGCCCGGTAGGTGATTCCTTCCTTAATTTTTTGATCAGCCTCGCTATCGCTGTGCGCAGGTCCGAAACAAATTGAAGATCGCTTGAATTGTCCATTTTATAGTAAGCTAAACTAATAAGTTTACCTTACAAATATACAGCGGGTATTTATCGGTTCAAATAGGTAATTATCATTTATTTGTAAAGGTTGATCCGGGTAGTAAATTATTCCGAAAAGTTCAACATCCATCTATAGCGATGGGTTTCAAACCTTGAGTGTTCGAAACATCCGAAGAATACCTTTTTGTCATTCTGAACGTAGTGAAGAATCTTCTTC
>OLKV01000273.1_pt1 | contig 13273 bp, 10 predicted proteins | sample 1604391 | NCBI WGS metagenome assembly OLKV01 (sample SAMEA104055711, study PRJEB20765) | soil metagenome | isolation source: soil | reverse complement strand
CATTCTGGGTAAATGATGGGGCTCGAACCCACGACCCTCGGTACCACAAACCGATGCTCTAACCAACTGAGCTACATCTACCGTTTGGAGAGTGCAAAAATAGAAATCTTCGGCTGATTTGCAAAGTCTTTTTTAATATTACAATCGGCTTACCCGTTTTTTTTCATTTCGTGGGTAGATTTGTAACATGTCAGAACAATTAATTGAATTAAATGTGACGGGTATGCATTGCAACAATTGCGCCTTGTCTGTACATAAATTACTGGAAAAAAAAGGGTTACAAAATATACTGGTTGATTTTGCGGGAGAAGAAGTAAAATTCTCAAATAATAATGCAAACAGCCTTCCCGACATCATAAAAGATATTGAAGGCTTAGGCTATAAAGTGGTTGACGACGTTGCAACACACGTTACCCCCTTTTATGATAAGGTTGAAAACAAATTTATATTCTGTGCCGTACTCACCCTGCCCCTATTGCTGCACATGATTTTGCCCTGGCATTTCTTGCATCTGCCAATAGTGCAACTACTGCTTTGCCTGCCTGTTTTTTTAGTAGGATGTCTGCATTTTGGTAAAAGCGCCATTAATTCTATCAAAGGCGGCGTACCTAATATGGATGTGTTGATATTTGTAGGCTCATCGGCCGCATTTATCTACAGCCTCATCGGCACCATACAAAATCTGGGCGAACAATACCAGTTTTATGAAACCTGTGCCACTATTATAACCCTTGTATTGCTGGGCAACGTGTTCGAAAAACGTTCCGTTACCCAAACTACGTCAGCAGTAAAGGATCTGATAAAAATTCAGCAGGTAAACGCCAACCGGGTTATTAACGGCCAAATAGAAATCATCGATGCCAAAGAAGTACGGCCCGGGGATACCCTGCAAGTAAACCAGGGTGATAAAATCCCGGTAGATGGAGAACTGTTATCGGGCGCTGCCTCCGTAAATGAAGCCATGCTCACCGGCGAAAGCATGCCTGTTGAAAAGGAAAAATATGACAAAGTAATTGGTGGCACCATTGTTCAAAATGGCAATTTCAGGATGATTGCTACCAAAGTGGGCTCAAATACCATACTGGCGCAGATTATTGAGCTAATGAAAAAGGCACAAGCCGCCAAACCACCCGTACAAAAGCTTGGCGACAAAGTGGCTTCGGTTTTTGTTCCGGCGGTGATCCTTATTGCCTTGCTAACCTTTGTTGTTACCTTTTTTGCTGCGCATACCAGCATGCAGGTTGCCTTAATGAATGCCATTGCCGTATTGGTGATCAGTTGCCCCTGTGCCATGGGCCTGGCTACGCCTACGGCCGTTATGGTTGGTTTAGGCAGGGCCGCAAAAAACGGAATCCTCATAAAAGGCGGCGACACGATTGAAGCAGTTTCGAACGCTAAATATGTTGTTTTTGATAAAACAGGAACGCTAACTACCGGCAAGTTCCGCATAAATGAGATCAAAACTGAGGGCAGTGCCGATCAGGATCAGATCAGGGGGATTATTGCTGCTATTGAAGAACGATCAAACCACCCTATTGCCAAATCGTTGGTACACGGGCTAAAGCTATTGCCACAAACCAAGCTGATCTTAAAATCGGCACAGGAAGAAAAAGGATTGGGCATGCGTGCCGAAGATGTCGACGGCAACCATTATTTCCTGGGATCAGGAAAATCAAATGACCAAAGCGGGTTCAACCTATCGCTCTATAAGAACCAAAAACTGCTGGCCCAAATAGACATCGACGACGAAATAAAACCGGATGCGGCATCCCTTATCGCGCAGCTAAAAAAAATGGGCATAGTGCCTGTATTATTGAGCGGCGATAAAGAAAGTCGTTGTTTAAAGGTTGCCCGATTGATTGGTATTGACGAAGTACACGGCGAAAAGCTGCCGGACGAAAAGCTTAAAGTGATTGATATTTACAAGCAAAAAGGTAAAACCATTATGATTGGCGATGGCATAAACGATGCTCCTGCCCTAACCAAAGCCGACGTTGGTGTTTCTATGAATGATGCCAGTCAGGTAGCCATACAATCTGCACGGGTAGTTTTACTGAATACTGACCTGCATTCGGTTGTTAAGTTTTTACAGATTAGCAAGCATACACTTATCACCATTAAACAAAACCTTTTTTGGGCCTTTGCCTACAACATAGTAGCCATCCCTATCGCCGCATTAGGGTTTTTAAATCCAATGGTGGGCGCATTTGCAATGGCATTTTCGGATGTGGTGGTGATTGGCAACTCGTTGAGGCTGAAAACGAAGAAGATTTCTTAGTTCATAGTTGATGGTTCATAGTTAATGGACCTGATTTATTTTATATTTTTGGCTGCGATCAAATAGTTTAATGCAATGGTTTTTTCTTAATTGTAAAAGCCTATGAACCATTAACTACGATCTATGAACTGAGAAACAATGATCGAAATATTTACAGACGGAGCATCAAGCGGTAACCCGGGGCCGGGTGGTTATGGGGTTATCCTGCGCTCGGGTAATCATTACAAAGAGCTTTCAGAAGGCTTCCGCAAAACAACTAACAACCGCATGGAGCTTTTGGCCGTTATTAAAGGTTTGGAGGCTTTAAAAAGTCTTAATCAAAATGTAATGATCTACTCCGATTCGAAATATGTGATTGATGCGATCGAGAAAAAATGGGTATATGGCTGGCTGCAAAAAGGCTTTGCAGGTAAAAAAAACAAAGACCTTTGGCTTCGCTATTTAGATATCAGCAAAATACACAACGTCAAGTTTACCTGGGTACGCGGCCACGCCGGTCACCCCGAAAATGAACGCTGCGATCAACTTGCCGTAGCCGCCGGCAAACAAAAAACTCTACTTATTGATTCCGTTTTCGAAATGGAAAATGCGAAGGTGAATTTGTTGTAGGGTGGATAGTTGATTAAGTTGGATTGAGTTTATTAGGTTGATTGGGTTGGGGTTGGGTTCGAGTCAACTTAATCAACAACTCACCTAATCAACTACAAAGCCAACTCAATAACCTCCAGATCATGGATCTTATCGCCGGTAATACTAAACCGAACCAGGGTACGCACTTTTTGCCAGCCGTGTTTTCCAGCGGCGCCGGGGTTTATGTGTAAACAGTTTATCTTTTTATCATAAATAACCTTCAGAATATGTGAATGCCCGCAGATAAATAGTTTAGGTGGGTTGGCATAAATTTCATTCCGCACCAGCGGACTGTACTTGCCGGGGTAACCGCCGATATGCGTCATCCATACATCAACTTCTTCGCAGTTAAACCTTAAATTTTCGGGATAGGTAATGCGGATGTCCGCCCCATCAATATTACCGTAAACGCCTTTAAATGGCTTAAACGCAGCCAGTTTATCGGCCACTTCTATATTGCCAAAGTCGCCTGCATGCCAAATTTCGTCACAATTTTCAAAATGTTTAAAAACTGCATCATCGAGGTAACTATGAGTGTCTGAAAGGAGGCCTATTTTGGTCATTGAATATTGTACTAAACTAAAAAGCTAAAAAATAAGGCTGCAAAAGATTCTTGTAAGTTTCCGAATAAACACCAACCGCTTCGTAAATTACCAATATACTTGTTTGCACTGATACTTTATTAAAGCCGAATTTTATGATCACCCGATGCGCTTCCGAATGCGGATACGATTGCACACTGATAATATCATGCGGAAAAACTTTCTTATCTGCTGCTAAATTGACGATCATATCGGCAAGCGTTACCGGTATGATCAGCCAAAAATATCCATCCGCCGTTAAATGGCAGGAAACAACGTTTATCAATCGTTCAAAAAAATCATTATCGGTATGTTTTGCCAGCGCTTTTTTTACGCCCGGCGATTTTAATGAGTCTACATAAAATGGCGGATTAGAGACTATCAAGTCATACTTCTTTTCAGGGAACTGATCAAAATAAACTTCAAACCCTAATGCAAAAAGCATCAACCTTTCGGCAAAAGGTGATCCTTTAAAATTCCTGTCTGCCGTTTGTGCGGCATCCGCATCTATCTCAACCGCATCAACTTTAGCAGTGTTAAATTTTTGAGCCAGCATCAGCGCAATTACGCCGGTTCCGGCACCAATATCTAAAACGGTTTTAGGCTTATCAGTATACGCAATAGCGCCAAGCAACACGCCATCGGTGTTAATTTTCATGGCACAGCCGCTTTGGTCTACATTAAATTGCTTAAACCTAAACATATTTTTCAATCTGCAAATATGGATTAAGGATAACAGTTTATTGGCGATTAAACAAAATTAAAATAGGTGTAACAAATTTAAAAAACTGATACCTATTGGGTATGAAAGCATTAATTTACATTTAGTGTAAGTTCTTGGTAAGACACAGTTGCCTCATCCCAACCCTTCTCCAAAAGAGAAGGGCTGCAAAACGAGTAAAGCACAACCATTGAAAGTTAAAGTCCTCTCCTTTGGAGAGGATTTAGGTGAGGCAAAACATATTAATTTATATACAATGATTTTAAAAAGTGAATACTAAAGAAACCCGCTTCCTGAAACTTTTGGGCGAAAACAAGGGCATCCTGTTTAAAATATGTAAAATATATGAGGACAACCCCGATGACCGCGATGACCTGTTGCAGGAAATGGTACTGCAACTGTGGCTGGCCTTTGATTCGTTCAGAGGCGAGAGCAAATTCAGCTCGTGGATGTACCGGGTAGCGCTTAACACAGCTATCGTATTCTTCAAAAAACAAAAACGACGGCCCGACAGTGCGCAACTCCCTGTTGGCTTTGAGCAGGCCGAAGAACTATCGCCGCAGGGAGAAAAAGAAGAACAACTGGCGCTGTTTTATAAAGCAGTGCAGCAATTAGGAAAAGTAGAGAAAGCGCTGATATACCTATATATGGAAAATCAGCCTTATGACGAGATAGCAGCAACCCTGGGTATTTCGGCAGTAAATGTAAGGGTGCGGATAAACCGCATGAAAAATAAATTGAAAGAAATAATTAAAAAGATGGATTATGAATATTGATGATTTAAAAGACGCCTGGAACAACGATGAACCCCAGGGCCTGCATCTGCCCGATAATACCGCCATGCTGGGCAAAACCAACTCGGCAATAGGATGGATTCGTAAAAATATGAGAAACGAGTTTATAGCGACGTTGGTGTCTTACTGTGTTATTCTGTCGCTGTTGTTTGGCCGTCCGCAAATTCCTTTCCTGTTTAATCTTTGCAGCATTTTGTTTTTTACGCTGTTTGTGATTAACTGCTACTACTTTTCGCGGTTTTACCTGTTCTATAAATCCATTAGCCGTTATGATTTCAATATTAAGGAGAGCATCCGCAAAGTAGTATATGAACTCGATCTCAATACCGAGATCTATAAAACTTATAGTATTTCAGTTGCACCGTTGGCGGTATTAATAACTATTACATTGATATGCAGTCATGCAACATCCAACTTTATGCAGCATTTAATGGCGGCTGATACTTATATTTCAACCGGTAACATGCTGCTTATTTTCCTGGTTATAGTGATATCCTTTATACCAACCTATTTTGGCATTAATTTCCATGTGCGCCTGCAATATGGCAAATACATAAATGCGCTTAAACAGGTATTAGACGATTTGGGGAATGAAGGATAAACTGGCATAAACATCTTAGAATTTTGAATATTTAGTGATTGCAGTATCCAAAAACGGTTTTAATATTTATAAACAACTAAATTTAGGCCGTAAAAAAAACATTTAATGCAACCATACCTACTGGGAATTGATATTGGTACCGGCAGCACCAAAGCCGTAGCTGCTAATTTTAAGGGCGAGCCTATAACCTCATCACAACATTATTACCCGGTTAAAAGCCCGCAGCCGGGCTATAGCGAGCAGGACCCCGAACTTATTTTACAGGCCTTTATCAATTGCATTACTAATATAGTTGACAAAACCGGGCAAACCCCTTACGCCATCAGCCTCAGCAGTGCTATGCACAGTGTTATTGCGGTTAACGAAAATGGTAAACCACTTGCTGATATGATGACCTGGGCCGATTCGCGCAGTGAAGCCATTGCCCAAAACATCAGAAATTCGGCGCAGGGCCCGGCAATCTATCAAACGTCGGGCACGCCCATACACGCCATGACGCCGCTATGCAAGTTAATCTGGCTTCGCGAAAACCAGTATGATCTGTTTACAGCTACCCATAAATTCATCTCTATTAAAGAATACCTTTGGTATTACCTTTTTAATGAATTTCAAATTGATTATGCCATCGCATCTGCAACAGGGCTGTTTGATATTAAAAACCTCACCTGGAACCCCGAAGCATGTGCATTGGCCGGTATAACCACTACCCAACTATCAACCCCGGTAAATACCACCTATAAAAGGGCCGGTTTAAGTAAAAAACTGGCAACGTCGTTAAAACTTGGCACCGATACTTATTTTGTAATTGGTGCCAGCGATGGCTGCTGTGCAAATTTAGGCAGCTTTGTAAACACAGCCGACACGGCTTCGTTAACCATTGGCACAAGCGGCGCGGTACGCATAACCAGCTCTAAGCCGGTGTTTAATTATAATGCCATGATATTTAATTACCTGCTTAACCAAAACACATTTGTTTGCGGCGGCGCGGTAAATAACGGCGGTATAGCTTTGAACTGGCTGCTTAAAAATTTTATGGATAAACAAAATCCATCGCCTGCTGATTATGAAACCCTGTTTAAACAGATGGACGCTATCCCTGCAGGCAGCAATGGCTTAATATTTTTGCCCTACCTATACGGCGAACGAGCCCCGCTTTGGGATACTAAAAGCTGCGGCGTTTTTTTTAACATAAAACCCGACCACACCCAGGCTCACTTTTTAAGGGCCGGCCTCGAAGGCATTTGTTATGCATTAAACAACGTATTGCAAACGGTTGAAGAGTCATCAACATTAATTAACCAGGTTAATATTAGCGGCGGCTTTATTACCTCACATGTTTGGACCCAAATGCTGGCCGATATTACCGGTAAAAAGCTGGTTATTGTTCAGCAGGAAGACGCATCGGCAATAGGCGCAGTTTTACTGGCGATGGATGCGCTTGACTTAGACGCCAACATCAAACCTGCCGATGACAAAGAAACCTGCATAATACCCAACCCACAGAACCATAAAATCTACAGCAACAGCTTTTTTATATTTAAAAAACTGTACAACAATTTAAAAGACACCATGCACTATGTGCATGATATGGATATTTAATGTTGTGGCTACGGTTTTGAGGGTGCCGCTCCCCGCATCTTTTAAATAAGATAAAAGGCTTATGAATAGGCCTATACAAAACTCATCATTTACTATTTTATGAACATTTGTTCATAAAAATAAAAAACAATCAGCAGCCGAATCCATTTGTATAACCAACATTAAACTTAAACAGCCGCCCTATATCCTATCAATAAGCTATTTTAAATAAACAGAAAAATATCTTAACCTAAATCTTAAAAATCATGAAAGATGAATCAAAAGCAGGGAGCACATTTCCAGTTAGCGACGAAGTTTTTAAACAAGTGTACGACTCCCCTCATGCGCTGCCAGGTAACTTTAAATGGATAACACCCGATGAAGATGTCAGAAAAATTGAAAAGATATTAGGAATGCCCGAAAAAACCATTGGTGCACCTTTATGGATAAGCGCTGATGAAAAACACTGCCCAAAGTGCCACAGGGAATTAAGCTGGCTTGATATTGTTTCATCAGCCGTTCAGCATGTTCATAGCAAAGCAATGATAGCCCAGGTGATTCTTGGCGAAAGAAAATATGTGAATACCGAAAGTCCGCGTGCTATTGCTAACGTTCAATGTGCTAATTGCGGCACAAAAATCGACAACATCCGCAGCTTTAAATGTCATAACTGGGCTTATGCCAAACAAGCACTTTTAGACGTTTTAGAACGGATGGAAATTAGAAATGCCGAACGCGATTAGCATTCGTTTCTTTTGGTTGAATGCAATAGTTTTGAGCATTCAAATGAGCTAAAAAATGTCCGGATTCAACTGAACCGGGCATTTTTTGTTTCAGCAGAATAAAGGTAGTCGCTTAACTTTTGAGGTATTAAAAAATATCAATGCTGCTCTAAATTTTCCCTGTAGTAATTACTATCTATTATCAGGTTTAAAATACCGGCATTTTAATATACTCAATTTAACCACACTTAATCCTCAGTTTTTATCACAGTAAATTCAGTTCTTCTATTTAATTGTCTTCCTTCGGGATTATCTTTACCATTAGGCAGCGAGTTAGGCGCTATCGGCCTGGTTTTGCCGTAGCCCCTGGCAAATATTCTTTTTTCACCTATCCCACTTGATATAATATAATCAACACATGATTGCGCACGCGCTTGCGAAAGCTTTAAATTATAATCATCACTACCGATTGAATCCGTATGCGAAGCCAGCTCTACTATGATTTTAGGATTATCCTTCATTATAGTCACCAAACTATCCAGGTTCTTTTTTGATTCCGGCCTTAAATCAGCTTTATTAAAATCAAAAAGTACATTTTTAATTGCAATAGGCTTATTTTTCTCAAAACGCTGTAAACATATATCAGGACTATTAAGCGTATCGTTTCTCACCTTTCCGCCAAATGGCGATGGAAACACTTTAGTAAAATAACCCTTCTTTTCGAAAACTATTTTATAAGGACGACTGGTAGTTAAAGGAAACGAATATTTAGCATTTGCCCCCGTGATTTCTTTTTTTATAGTGTCTTTTGAAATCGAGTCAACAAAACTTACTTTCACTGCTGTTAATAGCTTTTGATTATCACAATCTCTTATAACACCTGCAAGGATAACCCGTTTGTCATAAACCTCAAAAAGATCAAGACAGCAGTCTGATTGCCTGTCTGAACTGATATAAAATTTATTTTTGCCACCCGGGAAAAAATACAGATCGTCTTTTGCCGAATTCATCGGATAGCCCATATTTTGCGGAGTCGACCACGAACCATTGTCATTTGATGTTTCAAAAAAATCAAACCCGCCTAATCCTATAAATCCTTTCGAACTATAAATTAACTTTTTCTCCGCAATGTCATAATAAGGAGCCTGCTCGTCTGATGAAGAATTAATTTTGCTGCCCAGGTTAATTGAGTTTATCGGAATGCCTTTACTATCCAGATCTGCTTCCCAAATGTCATAACCACCCTGCCCTCCCGGCTTAGTTGAAGCAAAAAACAGCTTACTGCCATCGGTAGTTACAAAAGGTTGTATTGAATTAAACCCATCTGCATCAACATTACTATTTAACTTTACAGGCGGCGACCATTGATTATTTTGAAATTCCGTAAAATAAATCTCGTAAGTGGTTACGGCTTTAACTTTTGTCCATTTGGTAAAATACAGTCTATTTCCATCAGGGCTTAACGCGGGTGTTCCGTATTCCGTTTCCTTTTCATCAGTAACCCCCTTCAAATCAACAATTTCAGGTTTAACAGAGTCCGCCGATGAGACCTTGTAGATCATATTCACATGCTTTTTACTGCCTTTTGCATATCTTGATGAGGTAAACCAAAAATCATCCCCCATTTTATATATTGCATAGTCTGATCCATCCGAATTCCACGGCGAATTCATTTTTGTTATATCCAGTAATGTAGGATATTTATAATGTTCCTTCGCAAAATTGCAGTTAGCTATTTCCTTTTTTGCAATCTCGGTATAATTATCATCAACCTTTTGTAAGGTCACAAATTGTTGCAATTGTTTCAGCGCTTCATCAAAATGCTGATCAGCGCGCAGGCATACCCCATACCAAAGCATACATAAAGGATAGTGCTCATTATCGTTTGCACTCAATACCTTATAATACCAACCTTCGGCATTAATAAAATTTTCATACAACCTGTACGATTCGGCCAGTCTATAACTGATGTACAATACATCCGGAGCTTTTGCCTCTTTTGGGTTTTTATTATTTACGCTCTGAAACGGAACCTCAAGCGATTCGGTAACGTGCATATTTTCGGCAGCTTTTTTATAATAATAAGCGGCCTCGTAATAGTTCTTATTTGTAAATGCCTTGTCACCCAGTACACGATATTCTGGCTGGAATTGTGCAAAAGCGCCGATACTGATGAACAATAAAGAAAAAGTAAAGATTATAGATTTCATATATCGAATTTTAAAGTCGCGGACAAATTGGTTCAGGCTCCTGAATTTTTTTATGAAAAACATAGCTTAATGATAGTTCAATACCACCCCTTCCGTTTGTAGCACTGCTTAACGATGAATTGTTAAAATCGTAACTTGTACCAATTATCAAACTGCTAACGTGGTAACCTACATCAAAAACGGTGGCATCGTTAAAGCGTTCCATTACGCCAAGAATAAGGCCTTTATCATCATCAAACTTAAACTCTGAATATGCACCCAAAGCTTTAATATATGAATCTTGCTGCTGGATATACAAAGCATTAGGTGTAAGGGTAATATTATCAGATATAGCAATCCGCACACCTCCGTTTACAGTATAACGAAGTGGAATTTTGCCTTTCCCATCTGCCGAAAATGCATCTTTTGGTCTGGATAAGTGCCCAACGCTAACACCACCAAACGGGTTTACCGTGCTCTGAGGGTCGCCATCATAGTAAAATATACCGGAGTTAGCGTCAAAAACCGTACTGTTATTATTAGGTAGATTTTCATAATTGGCAACATTAGGATCAAATCCCCCAACAGGATTATATTGATCGCCAAACTGTAATTTACTTAAATCAAAACTACGATTAATGATACCTGCCTGCACCCCAAAGCTTAAACGCTGGTTACCATCATTAGATATACTTATCGCATAACTGAATGAACCGTAAGCACTGAAATAATTGAAGGTATGGTCTCCCGCCGACTGATCGAGTACACTTAATCCCAGTCCCACTTTATTCGTCGCACGAAAATCTGCTGATACGGCGGTGGTTTGATAAGCACTATTTACATCAGACCATTGGCTTTTGTAATTACTGTTTATCCGGGCGTCACCATTAATTACCCCGGTAAGCGCCGAATTAAGCCATAGCGGATCAGCATAGTATTGCGAAAAGTGAGGATCAACCTGCGCAATCGATCTATCTGCAATTGCAACCAGCAATAACAGCGTTATAATTATTATCTTATTTTTTCTCATCGTATTAAATCGATTGTTCCCTTTTTCTTAACTGTTTGTCCATTGTCCAAAACGGCTTCTAAATAATAAACATATACACCTACTGGTTCTGCCCTGCCTTTATATGTTCCATCCCAGCCCCTGTCCAGGCTATTAGAAGTGAACAATAATTCACCCCATTGATCATATACATGTATGGTTAATCCTTTAATTGTATTACCATATACCTGGAATACATCATTTTTGCCATCACCATTTGGTGAAAACGCATTAGGAACAAACACCTGGTCGCCCAATGGGTTGGATGATGTACCTGTTACCGGCGTAGAAGCAACGCTAATCTGGCAGGCCATACCACCTACAGCTGTCACAACAATGGATGCACTTTGCGCTGGTTGCAGGCCGTTTACTGTATAGGTTAAATCACTTGGGGTTAATAAGGTAGGCACTGCAGCGTTATCCACACTTACCTGATATCCCGTTGCATTTGGCACCGCATCCCAGGCAAATGTTACGCTGGTAGGTGTTACCGACGAAACAGAAACAACCGGTGCAACAAGGGCTTGTAATACATTTAACAGGATTGGTACACGAGCCGAAACGCAACCTGCTTTATTTGCAGCTTCAGCATAATAAGTAGTATTAGCCGATAAATCGGACGTTGTGAAGCTATTACCTGTAAATACAGGTGTTCCGCCGGTTGCTGTAGTGTACCAGTTGACGGTGATCAATGGATCAATATTAGTTACCGATATAACTGTATTACTACCCGGACATAATATCGAACTCAATGCATTTATAATCGGCAAACCTGGTAAAGCATCTATCGCAACACCTGCAGTACTGCGCGATGACGAAATACAACCCTTACTATTTACTGCCTCAACATAATAAGTAACAGCAGTATTTATCATAGGTGTTGTAAAATCGGTCCCGGTAAATACCGGAGTACCTCCATTTGCTGCAGTATACCAATTATAACTGAATCCGGTTTGTGGATCAGATATATTGAATATTACCTGGCTACCCGAACAAGTTAGAACAGCATTATTTACAAGCAGCGGTGCTGCCGGAGGGGTGCTGATATTTACCTGCGCACTGGCCAGCAATGCGCTACTGCATGAGCCATTATTTGCCTCAACATAATAAGTTGTATTTACATTTAACGGAGCGGTAATATATGCTGGCCCGGTAAATAAAAGGTTATTTTTAGTGATCGAATCATACCAATTATAGGTTAATCCAGGTATTGGAGATTGAACCGAAAGTGTTGCGGTGCTGCCTTGACATATTGATACATCTGTAGCAGCAAGTACAGGAGTTGCCGGTGTACCTATAGTTATGGTTACCGGGGTGCGACTACTTGAGGCACAGCCTGTGCTACTCTCTGCTTCCACATAATAAGTAGTATTTACCAATAACGCCGCCGTAGTAAAGTTTGCGCCAGTGAACAGCGGTGCTCCACCTGTTGCTGCGATATACCAATTAAAGGTAACTCCAGGTGTAGTACTGGTTGCTTTTAACGTTGTGCTACTACCCAGGCAGAAAACTGGTATTGAAGAGCTACCTGCCGCGGTGATTACCGGTGCGACCGGTAATGGATTCACAGTGATATTAATTGCAGTGCGGCTGGATTCATTTGTACAGCCACTACTGTTCATAGCGCTTACATAATAAGTAGCATCAGCGGTTAATACCGGCGGGGTAAAGCTTGCCCCTGTAAAGATAGCTGTACCACCGGTTGCTGCAGTGTACCAATTAAAGGTTACACCCGGTGTAGTGCTCGTTGCGGTCAACGTAGTAGTTGTACCCGAACAGATGCTTGGGGTTGCGGAACCGCCTGTTGCGGTAATCGATGGTGCAGTTGGCGGCGATGTTACTGTAATAGTTATTGGCGTACGCGTTGTCGACGAACAGCCTGCGGTACTTTGCGCTTCGACATAATAAGTTATATCAGCAGTTAAGGCTGTTGGCGTAAAGCTAGCGCCAGTAAAGATCGAAGTGCCGCCGGTTGCTGCGGTGTACCAGTTAAAGGTTACACCAGGTGTAGTGCTTGCTGCGGTTAGTGTGGTGCTGCCGCCCGAGCAGATGCTTGGTGCAGATGATCCGCCTGTTGCGGTGATCGTTGGTGCAATCGGAAGCGGCGTAACCGTGATGGTTATAGGCGTTC
>OLKV01000126.1_pt1 | contig 13870 bp, 9 predicted proteins | sample 1604391 | NCBI WGS metagenome assembly OLKV01 (sample SAMEA104055711, study PRJEB20765) | soil metagenome | isolation source: soil | reverse complement strand
GAGGATAAAGGATACACTTATGGCATAGGTTCGGGAATGTCTTCCTTAAAACATGGTGGCGGAATATTTATAGCAACCGAAGTTGGCGCGGATGTTTGCAAGGCAGCTATAACTGAAATTGAAAAAGAAATTCAACGGTTACATACTGAGCTAATTCCTGATGAAGAACTATCGCTGGTGCGCAACTATTTATTGGGATCGTTATTGGGAAGCCTCGAAAATGTTTTTTCGCATGCTGATAAATTCAAGAACCTCTATTTTGCTGATCTTGATTATGATTATTATGATCGTTATGTTGACGTTGTAAAAACTGTTACGGCAGAACATCTGCAGCAGCTTGCTTTACAATATTTAAATTTAAATCAGTTCTATAAGGTTATTGTAGGGAAATATTAGCGGTGATTTCGGATTTCGGAATTGTTATTTAAATTGGATAGATCAATATTGTTTTAAGATACTTGCTGTCATTAGAAGGCAATTTTAATAAGCAATCTTCACCAATAATAAATAAATCAGCAATTGAAATTCCGAAATCCGAAATAAATAGTATCTTTGACCGGCAAATAACAATTATTTGCTATGCAATTAGACCCCGCAAAATTTGTCGCCGAAGGATTAACTTACGACGACGTTTTACTACTCCCGGCTTATTCAGAAGTTTTACCGCGCGATGTTGACACCAGCTCATATCTCACAAAAAAAATCAGATTAAACATTCCTATTCTTTCTGCAGCAATGGATACTGTTACCGAATCGGCACTGGCAATTGCTATTGCACAGGCTGGCGGTATTGGCATTCTGCATAAAAACATGAGCATTCAGGCCCAGGCCGACGAGGTACGTAAAGTAAAACGCTCAGAAAGTGGTATGATCCAGGACCCGGTAACCCTGCACGAAGCATCAACAGTTGCTGATGCTGTTAAAATAATGCGCGAATTCAAGATAGGGGGCATCCCGATTATTGACGGGGAACATAAGCTAAAGGGAATTTTAACAAACCGCGATCTTCGTTTCCAAAAGGAAATGCACCGCCCCGTAAGTGAAGTAATGACCAGTGCAAACCTGATTACAGCTCCGCAAGGCACAACGCTTATGCAAGCAGAAGAGATTTTGCAAAGCCACAAGATCGAAAAACTTCCCGTTGTTGATAAAGATGGTTTTTTAAGAGGATTAATCACCTTTAAGGATATTCAGAAATTTAAAAACTTTCCAAGCGCTTGTAAAGACGAATTTGGGCGTTTACGTGTTGGCGCAGCCGTTGGCGTTGCTGCCGATAATATAGATCGTGTAAAAGCATTGGTTACAGCAGGGGTTGATGTAATTACAGTTGATACCGCTCATGGTCATTCAAAGGGTGTTATTGATATGGTGAAAAGCGTAAAAGCTTTATATCCCGATTTGCAGGTAATAGCCGGTAACATTGCAACGGGTGAAGCTGCTATTGCACTTGCCGATGCAGGTGCCGACGCTGTAAAAGTTGGTATTGGCCCTGGCTCAATTTGTACTACACGTATTGTTGCAGGAGTGGGAGTTCCGCAATTATTTGCCGTTTACGAATGTGCCAAAGCACTTGAAGGTCGTGGAATACCTGTTATTGCCGATGGTGGTATCAAACAAACTGGCGATATTGTAAAAGCAATTGCCGCTGGTGCAAGCTCTATTATGGCCGGTTCACTATTTGCCGGTGTTGAAGAATCACCTGGCGAAACTATTATTTACGAAGGCCGTAAATTTAAATCATATAGGGGTATGGGTTCTGTTGATGCCATGGACAAAGGCTCAAAGGATCGTTATTTTCAGGATGAAACTGATGTGGTAACCAAATTGGTTCCAGAAGGTATTGTCGGGCGTGTGCCGTTTAAAGGCAACCTTGCAGAAGTAGTGTACCAATACATCGGCGGCTTGCGTGCCGGTATGCATTATTGCGGTGCTGCCAATATCGAAGATTTACAACAAGCTAAGTTTGTACGTATAACAGCAGCCGGAATGCGCGAGAGCCATCCACATGATATTACGATAACTAAAGAATCGCCAAATTATACGAGGTAAGTCGGGAAAGTCAGTAAAGTCCGAAAGTCGGTAAAGTTTAGAAGACTTCAAGTTAAAACATAAAAAGGGATTCCCGGTTTGTTGGGAATCCCTTTTGTTTTGCGTGTATTGCCAAAAATATCTTCCAGACTTTACTGACCCTCCCGACTTTCGGACTCCCCCGCATCAAAATACAAAGCCGCGGCGCCTAATATGCCGCTATTTGCTAATGCAGAAGTCTTGATCTGTAATTGTTCGATGCTTTTAGGGAATCCAAATGTGTTTATTCGTTCCCACATTGCTTTCTCAAAGAACTCGTAAGCCAACTGCACCGATCCACCCAGAATAATCAATTCGGTATCATAGGTATACATAATCATTTTTATAGCGTTACCTAAATGGATACCCAGTTCGTGGTATAGTTTTATAGCCTCTTTATCTCCGTTTTTAGCGTTTTTAAAAATATCTTCTCCATTTAAGCCATAAACATTATGGAAAAATGAGCCGCTGGCATAAAATTCATAATTATTGTCGAGGTAATCAACCATTCCAAATTCACCTGCCCCGCAGTTTTTGCCTGCATATAAATGGTTATTGATTATAACCCCGGCTCCAAGGCCGGTGCCAAGTGTTAGTCCAATCATATTGTCAATATCTTTCCCTTTGCCAAAATAATGCTCGCCCAAAGCAAAGCAATTGGCATCATTATTAACAAAAACAGGAATCTTATAACGGGTCTCCAGTATTTGTTTTAAGGGAACTTCCTTCCACGATGGAATATGCACTACATCATAAACAATGCCCAGCTTTACATCAACTACACTGGGCACGCCGATACCTATTGCTTTGGTTTCGCTGTCAATCAATGCGTCTATTAACCAATAAACATCCTCCAGTACCTGCTCCTCGGTTCCTTTGGTGTGAATGCGGCGGGATACGATGTCTGAGATATGTTCACCATTAACTACCGCCCCGCGGATATTAGTGGCACCCAAATCGATGCCTATAATTTTTACGTCTTTCATTTATAAGGTAACTTATTCTTTTGTGTCAAAAATAGTTTTGTTAGTTATCAGTGGCTTAGCCCAAAAGCCAATGCTCAGCATGTAGCCAAATGTTATATAGAGAAACATCATAGCGGCGCGCAGGCCAAAAAGATTCCCCAAACCGCCAATAAGCAACTGTACAACCGCACCACCGATAATACCTGTTACCAATATACCTGCGAATGAACCATGATGCTCATTAACAGAACTAAGTGCAAGTGAAAATATTACAGGATACATTACCGACATAAAGAAACCAACTATTGGGAACGCATATAATGAAACATCCGAGCTTCCAAAAAGGGCAAAACTTAAAGTAATAATTGCCAGTATGGTGAAGGCAACCAATAGTTTGCGGCTATCCATCACTTTTAATAAAAACAAGCCTAAAATGCCGCCTGCGGTCATCAACCCCCAAAAATAAGCTACAGCATTTGCCCCGGTTATCTGTGGATCAAACTTGTGGTACTCAAATAAAAATTGAGACATCCAGTAAGATACACCTTGCTCTGTGCCCACATAGCAAAATAGCGCGATGAAATAGGCAATAACCACCGGTTTTTTAAAAAGCATTACGTGGGTTTTCCATGGCCCAGCTTTTTCATCGTTAGCCAACTCAACTTTTGGAAACCGTGAAATCAACAATATAGCGAACATGAAAATACAGATAACTGCAAATAACCAATAGAGTGAGATCCATGGCATATCAGCTGGTACTAAAGGCTGCAGCCTTGCAAATACACCGGTGCTGTTTTTATGACTCAGGTTTAAAACCATATATGAGTAAACCAAAGGACTCAAAAACGATGCTCCACCAAAGATGAGTTGAGCCAAAACGGAGGTAAAGGCATAGTTTTCTTCGCCGCCAGCGGTCCTTAGCAAAGGATTGATAACTACCTGTAGCATAGCCATTCCGCAGCCTATTAAAAATAAGGAAACAAGGGCTGTAAGATAATTGGGCTCGAGGGCTAAAAGCAATGAACCGAAAAATGCGACTACAAACGCAGCCGTCATGATCACCTTTTCGTTATATTTTTGAACCAGCATGCTTGATGGGATTGACATTACGCCATAAGCAATAAAAAAAGCAAAGGGTAAAATCCCCGCAAGCAGATCACTTAGTTTAAAGTTTTTAATAAACTCGGGCGATAAGGGCCCGATAATATTGGTTAAAAAAGAAATAACGAAAAATGTGAGCATTATGAGCGTCACGATGTAATAATTGCGTTTCATGAATTTAGTTTAGTGACCAGTTAGTGAATTGAATGTGTTACATATTTAGCGGAAATCTTTAGGATTAACAAGTTTTTAAAATATTTATAAAAGTTTCAAAGAGGTGAAGGGTAAAAGGTTAAGGGAAAAAGGCTGTTTTTTGAAGAAAAAATCAAAAAAATAAAGTTTTTACGAATTTTAAAAATAGAATATTAATCATTTTTAGCTATTTTATGTGAATAATTACAGTGTTAATAAGTGCAATAATTTATGCTATTTTAAAGTAAATCCGCTGTAAATCAATAATAAAAGTATGGCATAAAATTGTTAATAACCGGTTAATAAAAAATAAATAAAATACTTGACGGATATTCTTCAACCTCCTATCTTAGAATTATCAAGAACGACGTACTTTGACAACCTCACAGGATCACAGAACTGAATCGGGCAATCCTTCGGGAAAGCTAAAGATCACGGAAGTACCTGAGTTAACCGGAAAAGAAGAGGCGAGAGCTTCGGGAAAGAAAGCTAATTAAAGAGGTATTAGAAAGGGTCACAATTTTTTACGGAAAGGAGTGATAACCGCTAATGTACTGAAAGGATCAATGCTTGCAAGAGCAACAGAATAGCAGTCGGTCAGTTTACACAAAACTTGGTGCTTTTTGAGTAACTACGGTTAAGCAGAGAGTCAGAAAACGGAGGTCAAATCGAAAGAAGAGGCTTCCGTTTTCGTTTTTTATAGCTTTTTTTGCTGCCTGGCAATGCTTTTCATTTTTCTGTCAGTCTTAAAATAGCTAATTTAGCCAAACATGAGTAAAGACGGCAAAAGCAAGTTGAACGGACGACCAAAAATATTTGTTTTAGATACCTCAGTGATCTTATACGATCATAACGCCTTTGAAAATTTCCAGGAGCATGATGTAGCCATACCCATACAGGTACTGGAAGAGCTTGATAACATGAAAAGCGGCAATGATACCCGCAATTTTGAAGCAAGGAGTTTTATCAGGCTGATGGATGATCTGTCGCACAATCATCTCATCAATAAATGGCAGCCCATTAACGGCAAAAGCAAAGGGAATTTTAAGGTGATTATGGACACCAAAAACGTAGCTGCCGATGCAGAAGTTGTTTTTGGTTCTGATAAAATTGATCACCGTATCTTAAATGCGGCTTTAGGCTTACAGGAAGAACATCCCGAAAAGAAAGTGGTACTGGTATCAAAAGATATTTGCCTGCGCTTAAAAGCCAAAGCACTTAACCTGCACGCCGAAGATTATGAAACAGGTAAAATAAAAAACCTTGCTGACCTGTATACCGGCGAAACCACCTTAGATAAAGTACCCGACAAACTTATAAGTGGATTAAATAAGGCAGAAAGCATTTCTGTTGCCGATTTTGAAATGCCGCCATACACTAGCAACCATTTTTATATTTTAAATGGTAAAAAGGGCTCAATACCTTGTTTTTATAATTCAAAAACAGCACAGCTTGAAAAGATAACCGAACAGCCTGTATTTAACATCCACCCTAAAAATATTGAACAAAGCTTTGCCATCCACGCTTTACTGCATCCGGATATTAAACTGGTAACTATACAGGGTAATGCGGGCACGGGTAAAACACTGCTTGCGCTGGCAGGTGCTTTGGAACAACGCAAGTATTACAGGCAAATTTTTGTTACCCGGCCCATAGTCCCCTTAAGTAATAAAGATATTGGCTTCTTACCCGGTGATATTAAATCGAAAATAGACCCATACATGGCGCCGATATGGGACAACCTTAAATTTATAAAAGACCAGTTTGCTGATGACGAAAAAATGCAGGCCAAAATTGATGAACTGGTAACCAACGATAAAATCTCTATTGCGCCATTGGCTTTTATCCGTGGCCGCACACTAAGCAAAATATTCTTTATAGTTGATGAGGCGCAAAACCTCACCCCGCACGAAGTGAAAACGATTATATCCCGCGCTGGCGAAAACAGCAAGTTTGTTTTTACCGGCGATATTTACCAGATTGATACCCCATACCTTGACGCTGAAAGTAATGGACTCAGTTACCTGATAGATAAAGCTAAAGGGCATCCGCTTTATGCACATATAACCCTGCAAAAAGGAGAGCGAAGCGAACTGGCAAACCTGGCGACTGAATTGCTATAGAAAAGTTAACGGTTCATAGATCATAGTTGAATTTCCTATGAATTAGGAGTCACCGACAATATGCTCCGTTACCCGTGCAATGTCATTGCTGATCTTGTTAATTACCCCCAATTGTTCTTTCAATAATTGATCATCCGCTGATAGTGCTGTTTCCTGGCCGGTAGCATCTAACGGGATTTTACCGGTATTAAAATCAGTTATTTGTCCGTTAAGTTTTTTGTTGCAATCGTTAAGTACAGCAATGCTGCGTTTTATCCGTTTCAGGTTTTCGGTGGGCGATTTATGTAGTGATTTAAGCGAAATCCCTGAGGCGATTGTGGAAATGTACGACGATAAAATATGATTAAGTACCACAAATTTATGCACTTCTTTAATCTTTCGCTGTTTACTTTTTGGTTCTGAGGTCATACGTTCAAAGGCGGCAGATAAATTAGCCGATTTTACAAAAACATCCTTGCGGGCGAGTTTATATTCTATTATACTCACCTCTTTTCCCATTATACTTTCGGCTATCCGAACCAGGTAGCTAACATTGGCATAAATTACATCAGAAAGGTTATGCTGGATCTGTTCAAACTCCCAACTTGGGAAAATTAAATAACTCGCTATAAAAGCGATTGACGAACCAATGATAGTATCAATAATACGTTCCTTTACGACAGTACCTACGCCTAAAAAATTAAACAGAATGAGTACGTACGGTGTCATAAAAATAACGCTTACCACATAGTTTAAACGCAGGAAGCTGTATGTGCCGATCATCAATATCACCAAAAGCATAAATTGTATGTTTTTGTCTGGCACAAACATTAAAACCAAGATGCCCGCTATGCCGCCAAAAATAGTTCCTATAAGTCGCTGATAATTGCGCTGTTTTGATAAACTAAAACCTGGTTTTAATATTACAATTATGGTAAGTAAGATCCAGTAACTATGGTGACCAATGGCGATAGTTTTCGACGTTAAAAATCCAATTAAGCAAACCAATGAAACCCTTAAAGCGTGTTTAAATGCTGTAGATCCAAAGGAAAAATTATCAAAAAATATATGCGGCGCATAATCCTGGTAGGGGACAAATTTGGAGTATTCGCTACTATCAGTATTAGTCTCGATTAATGTTTTTGATGATTTGGAATGATAGTAATTATGGATGCTTTTTATCCGATCGTTAAGATCGCGTAGGTTTATCAATATTTTTTTTAGGGCGATATTGCTTGCGGTCTCATCGTTACTTTTTATCTCATCAATATTTAACTTAAGTTGCTCAAGCTTTGCATCAAAATCAGAGTGTCGCGAGTGTCGCTTATTCGATAAGATCATATAAGCGATATTGTCAACCTCGTGGGCCATTTGCCTAATGATTTCGGCTACATCATTTAATATACCGGTATTTTTAAAGCGTTCGTTTATGTAGCCGTAATCATAATGTGTCACCATTATTTGCTCAAACATATCAACCAGATCAACAAAAGTAAGCACTAATATCCTGCTGGCGTTGGTTGATTCTTTTACCATTAACCTACTTTTAAAAAGCAGTTCTCTAACAATATCCTGGTGCTGACTAACCTTTATTTGCTGTGAAACCAGTTTTTGATAGTTTTTATCGATATCGGCACCTGGCAGGTAAAAATCAGCCTTAATTCTTAAAAAGTTCGCTATATCGGCTACGTTTTCACCTAACGCTTGCTGCGCGGCTCTATATGGTCTTATGCCAAAAAACACAAGAGTAAAAAGCATATACCATAATCCACCGGCTAAAATTATGACGCTAACGCCTAAAATCTCGTTGGGTTTGGCTGCTTTATCCATCATAAATATCATCACAAGCAAAGCCGATGTACCTACAGATGCAGCACGGTTTCCGTACACTGTGAACATGGAGAATAGGAAAGAAAATAGAGTAATCTCTATTCCTAAACTAAAAATGTTAAGCCGTGCAAACCCCGTGGTTACTGCTACAATAAACAGGAAGAAATTCCCGATGGCCATTGAGTTGCGTTTATACGAAACAGGCCCCGGACTATCAATTGTACTAACACATAAAGCGCCCAGTGATAAGGTAAGCCCGAGATCAAAATGGTTAAATTGCGATAGGATGAGTGACGGCAGAAGGACTCCAATCGTTATGCGTAAGCCGTCAGAGAAATACTGGCTGTAAAAAAAGCTTTTTATTTCCCTGGTATGCGTTTTCATAAACGTTTTTTTGGTGCTTAAATCAGTGCTCAAATTTACAAAAATTAAATTTTTATAAGTGTTTTTAATAAATATTGCATTAATAACAGATAACCATTATAAATTACTCATTTTTTTATAAATTTAAACTTTAGATATTTAAATTCACACCCTGTAAAGAAGTGTTGTTGAATAAGTTGATGCCCGCTGCTTTATAACCAATTATAGTAAACTTATATTTTATATCCAACATAACCTAATATGCCCTTAACGTTAAAACTCAGCCAAAGAGAAACAGCTTTTAATAATGAAGTTGTAACCCGTTTTGAGTTGTATAACAGTTTATTTCAAACGCTTCCTTTTTACCAGGTGAAGGATACCGGTATTTTGCTCCCATTTTTTACTTCGCACTGCGATAAAGAGGTAGCAAAAGAGCTGTCACCAACCGCCATCATTGAGTCGTTTTTTAAAAAGTATGTTCCTGATATTGATCACCAGGAGCAAATAAATCGCATGTTCCGCTTTATACAATATATAGAGCGGCAGGTGGTGTTGTTTGACGCTATTGAAGATTCGTCATTCAACAAAACCGGGCGTGCTGACGATAGTGGCACTTTGCAGAGTTTGTTGCAGCAGGCCACTGTAAATACTCAGGCTCGTAATGACATCAGCGAAAAACTGAATGAATTTTCATTGAGATTAGTATTAACTGCTCACCCTACACAGTTTTATCCCGGAACGGTTTTGGGGATAATGACCGATTTGATAGAAGCTTTAAAAACCAATGATATTAATACAATTGATGTTTTATTACAGCAATTAGGCAAAACACCATTCTTTAATAAAACATCACCAACGCCCGTTGATGAAGCCGTAAATCTTGCATGGTTTCTCGAAAATATATTTTACCATGCGGTATCAGGTATTCAATCAAAACTCGAAGAAGAGTTTGATTTAGATGCTGCGCGTAAAAACCAGATGCTGGAGTTAGGCTTCTGGCCGGGTGGCGACAGGGACGGCAATCCGAATGTAACAACCGAAACAACGGAATCAGTAGCCAACTTTTTACGTCAGCGCGTATTTCGTTGCTATTATCGCGATTTTAGGGTATTAAAGCGCCGAATTACTTTCAGAGGCGTTGAAAAAGCAATGGGCAGGCTGGAGCAGATGATCTATCAAAATGCATATAATAGGCTACAGCCGAAAAATTTGCAAAACGAAATGATTGAGTTGCTCGAAACCATCAGGCATACCTTAACAACAGATCATGATAGTCTGTTTGTAAATGTTGTTGAAGATCTTATTAAAAAAGTAAAACTGTTTGGCTGTTATTTTGCCACCCTTGATATAAGGCAGGATAGCCGTGTATTGCGCAATGTGTTTAATTTTGGAATGGAGCAGCCCGAAATACAGACGGGTTTACCGAAAGATTATGATACACTTGACGAGGCTGGTAAAATTAAAAGCATAACCTTTGACGAAGCAAATTTCCAGTGCCCCGTTGATGCGGATAAAATGATATGCGATACGCTTAATACTATAAGGTTGATGCAACAAATTCAGCAATCCAATGGTGAAAAGGCATGTCAGCGTTTTATTATTAGTAATTGTCAGGAAGCATCAGACATTTTGCAGCTGATTGATTTGTTTTTGTGGAGCGGCTGGAAAAAAGATAGCCTTAGTGTTGACTTTGCACCATTGTTTGAAACCGTTAACGATTTAAAACATGCTGCCGACGTGATGGAAGTATTATATACCCATCCTTTTTATAAAGAGCACTTAAAAAACAGGAACAACCTGCAAACTATAATGCTTGGTTTTTCTGATAGTACTAAGGATGGCGGTTATCTAATGGCCAATTGGTCTATCTACAAAGCAAAGGTTGAGCTTACAGCCGTGGCAAGAAAATATGGTGTAAGCCTTGCATTTTTTGATGGCAGGGGAGGCCCTCCGGCACGCGGCGGCGGTAAAACACACCGTTTTTACGCTTCAATGGGCGAGGAGATTGCTAACGAGCATATACAGTTAACCATACAGGGCCAAACAGTGAGTTCACAATACGGTTCTGTTGAAACAGCGCGTTTCAATATGGAGCAGTTAATTAACGCCGGTATTGTATCAGCTCTGCATCCAAATCGCAATGATTTACTTGATACGAGGCATAAAGAATTAATATCAGCTATGGCTGATGAAAGCTACAAGTTGTTTTTGGACCTTCGACAGCATCCGTTATTTGTAGAGTACCTCGAAAAATTCAGCCCTTTAAAATTACTGTCACATATCAATATCAGCAGTAGGCCAACCAAGCGGAACTCAGATTCGCTTAAGTTAGAGGATTTGCGTGCCATTAGTTTTGTAACTTCCTGGAGCCAATTAAAACAAAGTATACCTGGTTTTTATGGTGTAGGAACTGCTTTGAGCAAAATGAAACAAGAAGGTAACTGGAACGAAATAAAAGAATTGTATAACAATTCGGGTTTCTTTAAAACCATGGTTGATAACTGTACGATGTCAATGACCAAATCTGATTTTAGAGTAACAGCTTATCTGGAAAAGGATAAAAAATTTGGACAGTTCTGGAGATTACTAAGAGATGAGTTTGAATTAACCAAAACCATGTTGTTTGAATTAACGGGTACAACCATACTGATGGAAGAGTATCCGGTTGAACGCCGTTCGATAGCTATACGTGAGAAGATTGTGTTGCCTTTGGTGGTTATGCAGCATTATGCTTTGCAATGCCTAAACAACAATGCCGACGAAGAATTAACTAAAATATATAACAAACTTGTGATACGCACGGTTTACGGTATTGTAAACGCCGGTCGGAATTTAGCTTAAGGGTCGAAAGACAGAAAAAGAAAGAAAGTTCGAAAGACGATTTGAATAGATATGCTATATCTTATGGATTCGTTTTTCGGACTTTTAATATTTTATTGAAAGACGAAATCGTTAAAGCATTTTACTAATCTTTTCGACTATTCTCTTTCTCAAAATAAAATGTTACTTTGTCAGCGAATTGTAAACAGAACTAGAAATTGACTGTTACCTTTCTATAACAAATTAACACTTTGAAATGAGGAATTTAAGCCGCCTGTTTGCAGGCATTGTTGTTTTATTTTTAATGCAGGCATGTAAAGACAGACACGCCAAAAATTATAATAATGCTGCACCCAATCAGGATGCCGTTTCATTTATAAAAAATGGGATTGAAGGCGGCCTCACCGAAATAAAGGCATCAGGTTTGGTTATAACTAATTCTAATAACCAAAGGGTTATAGCGTTGGCCAAAATGATGATTGACGATCACACCAAAGCGGGGGATGAATTAAAAAGAATAGAAAACGATAAAGGGGTTAATGGTGATGACTCTATTTATGCCGAGCATCAGCTTAAAATTGATAGTCTTTCAAAAAAAACAGGGAATGCTTTTGATAAAACATACCTGCAAATGATGATTCAAGATCATACCGGCGCAATAAAGCTATTTACTGACGCAAGTCATAACCCGGATGCGGAGATCAGTAAATTTGCGTCGGAAACATTACCGATAATCCAGATGCATTTAGACTCCGCCAATGCTGTCTTATCATCTTTTAAATAATAGAAACGCTTCTATTCAAAGCCAGATTGAAAATCCTTTTTTTTGACCGTATATTTGAACAGTATAATAGTGCACTAACAGTTTAATGAAGAAAAACTTTTTTTTAGCCTTTGAGGGCATTGATGGAAGCGGTAAAAGCACACAGGTAAAATTACTGACAGAAAAACTGACAGCGGCAGGACTAAAAGTTTACAATACTTGTGAACCTACTGATAGTCCAATCGGGAAAATTATCAGAGATATATTTAGTCATCGTATAGAGGCCGATCATAGAACAATAGCCGGGCTTTTTGTTGCCGATAGATTGGATCATCTTTTAAATAAAACAGACGGGATATTGAAAAAACTGGAAGAAGGATATACTGTTATTACGGACAGATACTATTTTTCATCTTATGCTTATCAAAGTCCGCACATGGATTTGAACTGGGTAATTGAGGCGAACTCATTAAGCGCTAATTTATTAAGGCCTGATCTTAATATTTACATTGATATATCGCCTGAATTGAGCATTGAAAGACTAAATAAAGGACGAACTTCTATTGAATTATATGAGACGCTGGAAAACCTACAAAATGTAAGGGACAAATACTTTGAAGTTATGGATTTGTTGAAAAACGAAGAGAAGGTTTTGATTACAGATGGTAATCGATGGCCGGAAGAAATAGCGAATGAAATCTGGAATAAAATATCAACTCAATTTATTGAAGCAACAACGCTTTAGTTAAATTGAAAATATCCTATGAATTAAGAATAAATTCATAGGATATTAAATATGATTTAAAAGTTTTTGCCTGGAAAAATTTTTTCCTTAACAGGAACATAAACTGGCTTCAAATTAAAATTAGCAGGAACTATACCATAATATTTTCTATCTATTCGTACAGCTAAAAAACCATTTCCAATTAAAAACTCAACACTTGATTTCCTCTTCATAAGATTGTTATTTTAGATTTTATTAATAAATAACCGCAATCGCTTAATATTGTTTTATCAAATATTAGGTTTTATTATCACAATTGCAAACTTTTATCGGTTTATTTAAAATGAAATAGCCGTTCAAAGTTTAAAATGACAATAAATTGAAAATCACCGAAATCTCTCAATTATTAAGTTGGTTCAATAAGTTATTAACGATATAAATAGTTGGACATCTAATGCTGCTATTGTCGACATTGAGCTTCATTACGCAGCTATTCTAAGATTGAACCATTTTGATTTAACGATTTTCCCGGCGTTACCTGCTGTATCTTAGCTGCTGCCTGTTGCCGATTATTTCCGCAATTTGATACACCCCGATCAATAAATACATTTCCCTTTAAAATTCAAATATCGTTTACTTGTCTATTTTCATTAGCAACGGGTTTCACATTAAAATATGAAACCCTAACCAAAGCAAAATTTGCGGTTTTTAGATACCAACATGGTAGTTTTGAGGTAGTTTATGGAGTAGATAGGTTCTTTATCAATAGAAGTTAATATCAAAATTCCGGAGGTTTTGACCAACTGGAGGCATATCGACGAATAGCATAAAATTCCCCCCTGTTATCAGGTATTTAAAACTAAAATAACTAAATATGAAAAAATTTAAAAGAATTTTAGGAAGAGGTTTGGCGCTGGCGGTTCCTCTTGCAATAGTGTTGTAC
>OLKV01000019.1_pt1 | contig 14352 bp, 13 predicted proteins | sample 1604391 | NCBI WGS metagenome assembly OLKV01 (sample SAMEA104055711, study PRJEB20765) | soil metagenome | isolation source: soil | reverse complement strand
TGAGTGTGGACACTCAAAATTGTATTCCGTCAAGCGGCACGCTTGACGGGGCGGAGCCTATTTATAAGTACCGTATCCGACTATAATGTACCCGGCCAGGAGCCCCCTACTGGTCGAAGTTTAGCGTAGCGTAACTTAGTCCTAAAATGTAGCAAGCATTCTGCTTGCAAAAACAGGAGAAATCAATTGCCTTCCCATTTATTTATATAGTAGAGCAAGGGATTATTATTTAGGCGAGTGGTTTACGGTTGTTTTGTTAAGCTGAAAGCTCACACATTTTAGGTCTAAGCTGGAAGTTTAAACCAGTGGGTATAAAGTTACTTCATAAGGTTAAAACAAATCGATTAGATGTTTCTGCATATCCTCCCAATAAGTAGGCCCAATAGAAATCCTTTTAGCCATTGGCAGGGTAGTTTCTATGTGCATATCCTGAATATTTTTAATGACGCTTTGACGGATGATGCAAGAACGATTGACACGCAAAAAGAATGGTGGGGAGAGGTATTGTTCCAATTTAGACATGGTTATGTTCAATATTACTTTACCATTATCATGAAGTAATAATTCCATATAATCTTTTAACGCATGCACTATAATAATGTCTTCAATGCATATTTGTACTTTTTTTCTTCCCTCATTGGCCCAAACATAGGTTTTCATTCCACCATTCTGCATTTTGGTAAAAGGACCCCGATCATATTGTAAGTTTTGCATTTTATAAAGATTATTCGCTTTAATAACGGCTTTTAAAAACCGCTCAAATGAGAATGGTTTAAGTAGGTAGTCTACTACGTCAAGTTCATAACTTTCTAACGCATGTTCATGAAAAGCGGTTGTGAGAATCACCATCAGGTTTTGTTTTTGGGAAATGCGAAGCATTTCCAATCCCGACATTTCTGGCATTTGTATATCCAAAAATATAAGGTCGGGTTGCAGTTGTTGTATAGCTTGAGTAGCGCCTATGGCATTGTCACAAATGCTTACAATTTCCAAATAGGGAACTTTTTTAGAAAAACTTTCCAATATTTGCTGCGCTATTGGCTCATCATCTATTATTATTACTTTCATCTTATTTTGTTATGTTACTGATGAAGTTTTATAACTAACACAGCCTCAAACATATCTTCTGTTTCTTTTATGTCCAAACTATAGCATTCGTGGTATTCCAACCCTAACCTCCGCCGCACATTTGATAGTCCTATCCCACTATTTTTATTATTGGTTATTGGGTTGTTGGCAGTAATTGGGGGTTTGTTATTCGCTATCCGGAATGTTAAAAGCCCACGTTCTTCCGTCATCTTTATATTTACCCACATATTTTTTGTGCTGGCATTAACCCCATGCTTAAATGCATTTTCAATAAAGTTAACCAATATTAAAGGTTTAAGGGGCTGTTCTATATTTTCAATCTTGTCAAAGTCGTAATTAATTTGAACCCGGGTTTCTTTTTGACGGATCTTTTCGAGAAGGATATAATTGGTTAAAAAAACAATTTCTTCTTTAAGCGTAACATTGTTTTTTTTGCTATCGTGGATGGTAAAACGCAGCAGGTTTGATAGTTGCAATACAGCCTGGCTTGCTGGTTCGTTGTCAATAACCAAACCATATATATTATTTAAAGAGTTGAATAAAAAATGTGGCTGAATTTGCGCACGCAGAAAGCTTAATTCCATCGTGTTTTTTTCTTGAATAATAGCTGATTTCTCTTGCAAATTTTCATAGGTATCTTTGATGATTTTAATAGTAATTCCTGGTATTATGTACCATACTGCATTTATTAACACAAAAAGCACTGAGTTGAAAGAAAATATTTTAGTAAAATCATTAACAGCAAAACGCTGATATTCAAGGAAGATAACATTGTTTTCAGGGTGTAGTTCTTTTAGCACTTTTAAAGTTAGGGTTAATCCCATTATTAAAATTAAATATGCCAATAACAAATTGATAAGCACAAAGCCCCATTTTCTTTTCCTAACATTATTGAACGCATAATACGAAAGAAGATAATGTATTAAAATAATGACAAATAAATTTCCACAAGAAAATAATACATTTATTGTATTAAATAGGTTCGTTTTAAATGAAATCCCATTGACAAACAGCATGAAAAAATAAAAGACAATCCAATAGATAGTATGTACTATAGTTTTTGTCAATTGATTGGGATAAATAGAAAGCTTGTTATTCCCCTGCATTTGCTTGATATACTTAGAGCCTGTTTAAATTTCGTTCAATCAATTTTTTATGTAGATTATAATATTTGAAGATGTTCTTATTACCTACAACCTGCTTGTAAAAGGTTTGGGTGAAATTTAAACAGATTTTCAGCATTTCCCATTTTTGTTGCGACAAATATTTTTACTAAAGCCTATTCTTTTCTTCTGCGTTACTGTTTTCAATTTTATGTGTTTGAAATGTTTTACCTAAATCAAAATTGTAAACAAGAGAGAGGTTAACTGTCTGCCATTGCCTGTCGCTTTTAAAAAGCATTGTACCCCCGTTGTAATAAACTGTTGCATTAATGTCTCTTAACTTGAATAAATCATTTGCAGAAATCTTTGCTGTTAGTTTGTTCTGAAATAATTTCTTTTGTAATCCTAAATCAATCTCTGCTATATTTTTTAAAACAATATTTCCACTAGTTTCTCTTGAATAATAAAATGCATTAGCAGAAAGTGTGAAATTACCCGGTAGTGAAAATTCTTGTGTTGTTTGCAATTCGAGAGGTGATGTAATAATTGTGTAGCCTTGTATAGATAAACTTTCGTGGCGAATGGTTATGTTATTTTGCATCTGCCACCACTTTTCTATTTCAATGGGTACATTAAATGTTAAACCATAATTGGTTCTGTTTCCAAAATTTTTAGGAATATCTATTGATAACAATGTATCGGAATTAGTCATAAGATATTCCCCAATCATGTCTTTTTGTTTGTCTAAAAAAACTGAAGCAGTATATTTGTTTTTTAGTGTATAAGCCAATTCAAAAGAATTAATAAACGATGGAACCAAATAAGGATTTCCCCTTGCAACTGTATAATTGTCAATGTAAAATTGGTAAGGGTTCAAACTTGAAAAAGGTGGGCGTTGTACCCTTCGGCTGAAGTTAAATGTTAAGTAATCGGATGCGCTCTTATTTAAATTCTTCTTTAAGAACACGCTTGGAAACAAATTGAAATAATCAGCTGGATTTCTTTGATCATTATTTTCCTGCGTAAGTGTTCCCACCAAGTCGGTATGTTCTCCGCGAAGCCCTATCTGTATATCTGTATTTAAAACGCTTGTATTAAAATTTAGATACCCAGCATATATTTTTTCTTGATAAATATATTCGAAGTCTTGTGAAGCGGCTTCTTGTGTTATGCCATTTTCCACAAAATAATTTGAGGCCTGATTATCTATATTGGTACTACTTATCTTTGCCCCAAAAGTTAAGCTGGCAATTTTGGAAAGGACATTTTTATAATGGATGTCTGCAGTAAATATTCTTGAATTGCCAGGTCTTCTGTTTCCATAAGAAGTATCACTAACAAAATCATTTTTAAAATCGTATATGGTGTTGTATGCTTCACTAATTGGCGTTATTTTATTTTGTGTATAATCTGACAATATTACAAGCTCTGAACCCTTGCCGTTAATCCTTAAATGGTAGTTTAGGCTTAAATTGTTATACTTCGAATTGCCTTTAACGGGAAATTCACCTGCTAATCTTTGATTGTCTTCTTCCATTGGATAAACAACATCAGCTATCGAATTAAGGGAAGAATTAGTGTTTCTAAATGAGCCGTTGTATTCTGCGCCTACGTACTGGTTTTTATCAATGTCATAAGTTCCGCCAACTCTAACAAGATTTCCCTGATAGTGATTAATTTTGTTATAAGTGGTGGAAAGTTGAGCACCATCGGTGCTTCTTAAAAATGAAGAATTCTCATAATCTTCGGATTTGTTATATGAATAACTTCCAAAAAGAGTTAGTTTATTGTTATTATAGTTTAGGCTAACCCCGTCACTTGTTCCTGCATATTTGCCTTGTATGAAACTTGTATTAACAGAGCCATTAAAACCAGATTTTCTATTTTTTTTCAAAATAATATTTATCAATCCGCCCGAACCTTCTGCATCATATTCGGCTGATGGGTGAGCAATTACCTCAACAGATTGAATATCTTCTGCTCTTAAATTTGATAAATAATTAGTTAAGTCTTGCCCCGTTAATTGTAATAACTTTCCATTAACCATTACCCTTGTACCAGGATTTCCATTAATAGAAATTTTGCCGTCATTCACAAATACACCAGGTGCAAGGTTCATCAATTCGAGAGATGATTTTCCTGCCGCGAGAGCGTTATTTTGTACATTCATCACTATGCGGTCTATTTTTTTTGTTATAACAGGCACTTGAGCCGTTACCGTTACTACATTTAATTGATTGTCTTTTTCTCTTAAAACAATCGTTTCTAAATTTATGGAGGCCTTTACCTGTATTTCTTTGGTAAAGTCATGGTAGGATGTATAGGTAGCCTTAATTATATAAGTACCAACGCTGTCAATAGCCAATTTAAAGGAGCCGTCCTCGCCAGTTATTTTCCCTGCTATAGGGGTATTATGGGGGCTATTTTGCTTAAATATAAAAATGGAAGCAAAAGCAACTGGTTTACTACTTTCGTCCGTTACCTTTCCGGAAACGGAAAACCCCTGGGCTTTTCCATATTTTGCTAAAAGCATACAAAATGAAAGAATGACTATATACCTCATAAAAAAAATAAATATTTAATTAATAAAAAAGGAAGCTGCTTGTTCCTTTTTCTTAAACTAAATATCAAGAGTAAAAAAACGGGGTGAAAATTATTTAGATGTCAATAGCGAGTTTTTCGACCAAAAGTAGATTTGGTTCGACAAGGATAAAAATGAAGGGTATAGTAAATAACTAAGAAAGTGGGAAATATGGTATTGTTGACCACCATATCTCGTTATCCGTAGTAGGACACTACGAACAATTATGCCTGGAGACCGCGTCTCCACTACCGCGTTCATATAACAATTTGGTGTGTTTCGGGCCGGGCGAAAGAACAATTAGGCTTGAGCACTGTACCCTCACTGGTCTAAATTTAGCGATAGCCCAACCTAGTCCTAAAATGTAGCAAGCATTCTGCTTGCAAAAGCAAGAGCAATCAATTGCCTTCCCATTTATTTATATAGTAGAGCATGGGATTATTATTAGGGTAAGGTGGTTTATTGCCGTTTATATGGTTAAGCAGAAAGCTTGTTACATTTTAGGTCTAAGCTTCCAGCTTAAACCAGTGGGGCTTGCGGCAGCATGGGGCGGCTTTTTTATGCTATTTCCTAAGTTGTCGTAACTCAGTCTTTAATTCTTTAATATTTTCTTGTGCCTGCCTGTTTTCGAGGTAAAAATAAATGGCGCATATTAAAAATATCTTTCCTAAAGCAAAAACCGCCCAAAAGGCCCACTTCCAGTTTTTATGAAGCCGCATATAGGTTGATTCTGCTTCAACCTCAATATACTGGCTTCCTGTTTTGTGGGTTTTGTAATCGTTTTGGTTGCTTCTTTGCTCAAATGTATCCGGTTCGGTATCTTGCCGCAGTGTCAGGCCGTCAATCTCTTGTTCAATTTTGTGCCATGTGCCGGGTGGGGGGGTAATAGCCATGTGCTGTGCTATCTGTTCCATATCAGCCTCAAGCTGCTGCAGCGCTAAATTTATTTCGGGATGCCGGGTTTTCAGATACAGCAATTCCTTAATCTCATCTGCAGATGCCGCTCCAATAACATAGGCTTCTAAAATACCGCTCTCAATGTATTCCTGTATGGCCATTGACTCTTCTGATTAAGGTGAACGCTTCTTTTAATATTTTCCTGATATCATCTTCGGGCTTCTGCATTTCAATTGCCAGCACGCCGATGCTTTTACCATGATACTGTAAACCACAAAAAACATGTTGTTGTTCTGGTGTCATTTGGCTCATGTATTTATTTTGTTTGGCAGTTGTGCTTTTTGCATTATCCTGGCCAGTGCCGCTATCTTTTAATGTTTGACAATAAGGTGTAAGTTTTTTGCGGGCCAGTATTTGCAGCTGACTTAAGGTACTCAAACCATTTGCATTATAATTGGCTGGTTCTTTGGCGACTTCATTAAAAATGTCAACTAAATATTGTTCGGCAACACACTGATCCCGCACTACCTCGAATAGGTAGCCCAGTAACATGGCCCCGTAGCTATCATATAAGGTTCGTGCCGATAATAATAAGTCGTATTCCCTTGTTTTTGCCGATAACCGTGTACTCATAACAACTCAACAGCGTTTTATCAAATTTAACATTTAAAAATAAAGAATAACCCGAATTTAATTAGGCTTTATTTTTTTTAGTAACTCAAGGCTAAAACATTTGGCTTAACTTAAGCGGGAGTAAAGAATTATTATTTAGATGAAATGAATTATTGCCGGTTATTATAGTTAAGCTAAAAGTTTAACACATTTTAGGTCTAAGTTTCCAACTTAAACCAGTGAGGCAACGAGCGCTATTTCCTTAAACACTTTCCACTTTCAAAAGCAGCCGACTTCCGTATGGCGGTATATGGCTGATGTTTAATTTTCCATTTTGCAGCACCGCAATAAAATCAGGATTCAATTGGTCAATAAACTGTGTTCCATTGGCTCCGGGTAATGATACCTGAACCGATGCCGGTTCTGCTGTAGTATTAACACAAACTATCATTTCTGCTGCGTCGGTAAAGCGTGTGAAAACAAACAACCGGTGGCTGACGAATAGTTGCCGGTAGCTTCCATACGACAAAACAGGAAGCGATCGCCTTACAAAAGCAAGTTTTTTGATATGCTCATAAATTGGCGGAGCCTGTGTATCGGCAATCAATTTGAGCTTAGGCCGAAGCTGTGTATCATCCTCAGCAGATCTTACCCCGGTTTGCCCCCACTCACTTCCATAATAAACAGACGGAATACCCGGTATGGTAAAAAGCAGCGTATATAAAGTAAATAAATGATTACTATTCTTTAGCGTGCTTGCAACTCTGTTCACATCATGGTTATCTGCGAAATTATAAAGGTGAAGTCTTTTGTATATTCCGTGTTCGCCAAATTGCCTGTTTAGTGAGTAAGCGATCTCAAAACAATTGGCATCGTTATGACTGGAATAAAGGCCCTTAAATATTTCGTAGTTTGTAACGGAATCGAGCATGCCTTTATTCACCAGCCGGTTATAATCACCATGAATAATTTCGCCCATTAACCAAAAATCAGGGCGCATTGATTTGCAAAACAGCGTGAGCTCACGCATAAAAGCTTCGTCCAATATTTCTGCCACATCAAGGCGTAAACCATCAATCTGATAATCACTGATCCATGTAGCTACTGCGCCGAGCAAATGCGCCCTTACTTCGCCATTGTGCAGGTTTAATTTTACAAGATCATAGTTTCCATTCCAACCCTCATAGCTAAACATATCTCCATAAATGCTTTGGCAATTAAAGTCGATACCGCAAAACCAATCTTTAAACCGGGATTCAGGACCATTTTTCTTCAAATCACGAAATGCCCAAAAGTCACGACCTACATGATTAAAAACGGCATCCAATACCAGGCTTATTCCTTCACTATGCAAATGGCCACTAAAAATCTTCAAATCATGATTAGTTCCCAATCTGCGGTCTGCATTATAATAGTCGGCAGTATCATAGCCATGGTTGCTTGATTCAAATACAGGACCCAGATATAGCGCGGTACATCCCATGCTTTTGATATGCGGTATCCAATTATGCAGTTGAACAAAACAATTACCTGGCGGGGATGTAAATGTGTTTTTATTGCCGGCACCACAAAGGCCAAGCGGATAAATATGATAAAATACGGCATCTTGTGCCCATGTAGCAGAATTAATCATAGCAATTAAATGATCTGATAGTTATCACCGGCCTTTTTCTCCTTTGTATCAAAACGTTTTATAAATATCACTATCAATGCTGCACAGAGGCCAACTAATGCGATTACCCCGAGTATTTGCGTGGTAGCGAGCAGCGTTACCTCAATAGCCGGAATTTTAGATAGGATACTTTTGTTTAAGAAACTTAAATTGGCTGTCCAGCTATTATATAATGATGAAAAGATAGCTGTGCCAATAACGTACCGGCTTATAATACTGGCCATTAACCGGTCTTTATTAAACGCCTTATTAATATTGGTTGCCATAAAAGTTGAAAGCGTAGTCAGCAGCAGCCCATAACCTGCACCCTTTATAAAATAGGCTACAATTAAATAAGTTAATCCGGAATATACACCAGGTGTGAGATGGATGAGCCAGCAAGCGCATGCATAGCAAAAGAAACCTACCGATAAAGTAATCCTTTTACTACAGCCTTTATACAACAAAATGCCTGTGCCGGGAAAAACCAGCAGATACGCAAGAACGGTTACCCATCCCAATAACAAATATTGGCGGGGTGTACCAGCTAATTCATAAGCCGCAAACCTGTTAAATACATTGTTACAGCCATAAAAGATATACATCAGGATCATAAAAAGAAAAGCCAACGGTACTTGCCGGTGCGCCTTGAAAACCCGGAGGTTCCAAAGTGGTTTTTGAACAACCAACTGCCTCCATACAAAAATGGAGGTAAAAAGAACACAGGTAAGGGCAGCGGAAATAATTAAAATGGAATCAAATCCGTGTAATCGCTTGCCAAACGAACAGATAAACGTAAAACACATACAGGCACTAAATAATAACCCAATACTTGTCCAATCTATTTTTTTTAAGGATACCTTGGGTTGCAACCGCTTGTTGTGAAAGATTAGCATACAAGTGCCTAAGCTGATAACCGCAGCAATTACTGAAACCAGGTACAATTGAGGCCAATGTAAATGGATTATAGGTAATGTAACCACCTCTGCAATTGATCCGCCAACTTTTGTTATGGTGTAAAGCAATCCATAAAACAAAGCACGGTGTTTCATTGCGGGGTAGGCAGCGCTAAGCAAGCTGATAAAATCAAGCAGGCATACAGCCTTACAAATAGCAAGCAGTAAATTAGCCATCAATAAAAAAGCGGCGTATCGTAACCAATAGCAGAGCAAACAAAGTGTTGCTTCTATTATTATTGCGCTTTCTATTAAATCAGCCGGTTTAAAGTATAATCTTAACCGGTAAAATACAGGGATCATCACAACCAGTACAATTGCATTTATTTGAACCGACCAGATAATGATATCCGCAGAAATACTATAATCTTTTGAAAAATGGGGTATTATATAACTGGTAATGCCGAACACAAAATTCTGCATGAATAAAAGCATCAGCAGTAAAGTCTTGATAATCCAGGGCTTAATCACCGGACGAAAAGGTAAATTAGCAATATCCATTATTTATATTATTAGTTGAATATGCAACTATTGTGTTAAAAAAATTAGCTTAGCCTGCCAATCAGGATATTTAAAACTTGTTTGGATTGTTCCAGTTTATGTTCGCTAATGGTAGCTATAGTATGGTTATAAAGTTCCTCCACAAGCGGCATAACCTTCACCTTAAGTTTAGCGCCATCTATTGTAAGCAACAGTTGTTTATTACGCTTATCGCCGGCATCTGTAACCCGGGTTAGCAGTTTTCTTTTTTCAAGGTTATCAACCACCTTTGTAATAGCGCCTTTATCTTTATTTAAAACTTCGGCTATTTCCCATAGTCTTTTCCCATCCTTTTTCCACAGCTCCCGCATCACCACGTACATCTCAGAAGTTAAATCAATATGATTACGCACAAAAAGATTATTCAGGTTTGTGCGGTACATCCTGGCGGCGTTTGCGATGAGGCTAATGATATTATCTTCTGGCATTTAATTTTGATTTAAGGAGATTAATAAATTATCGATCACTTAACTCTCTGCAGATATTTTTTTGTTTGTGAGATTAAACTTTCTGAGGAAATTTTTCCGGTGATACACCTGCTCCCCATATCTCTGTAACCTGATCATTTTCAATCTTGAAAATTTCTAAAATAGAGGGTAACGGTTTATCTTTAAAAACGTCGCGGCCCAAAATCGTCACTCGCAGAGCTGCCTTATTACCATCAACCAATATGTCTTCAACATTAAATTGCGTATTTGGAGATGCCGAAAACATTTTTTCCATCATGTTAATTGCCGCTTCTACACCTATTTCTCCTGTGGCATGCCTTATAATGTCCGGCGCAAATAATTTGCGAAGCGCATTTGAATCCTTATTGTTTATGGCATCATAAACTCCAAGAGCTATAGCTTTAATTTTCCCCTTATTATCAATTCCAGTTTGCATCAGAATATGTTTTTAAATTATTTTATGATCTAATTTAGAAGGCATGGTGGAATTCAGCACATAGAATTTAACACCATCCGTTGTAAGCAACAATAATTTGACTTATGCAAAGCTAACTATTTAGTTGAGTATGCAACTAATTTAGTGTGATTTAATTGTTAGTTTTACTCTTAAATACAAAGCAGATAATCGCATTTAAATAAATTTTAAAGTAGTTTTTTATAAAAGGAACATTATCTTAACCCATATTTCTACATCCTACCATGAACAGATTTGATCGCCTAACGGCTATATTGATACAGCTTCAATCCAAAAGAATCGTCAAGGCGCAGGAAATTGCCGACCGGTTTGAAATCAGTTTAAGGACCGTTTACAGGGATCTTAAGTCATTGGAAGAGGCCGGGGTACCCCTGATTGGTGAATTGGGCGTTGGCTACTCCTTGGTTGAAGGCTATAAATTACCACCGGTGATGTTTAACCGTGATGAGGCGATTGCTTTTCAATTTGCGGAAAAGATTGTCGAAAAATATGCAGATCATGCTAATAGTGAACACTATAAATCGGGCATGTACAAGATCAAAGCAGTACTGAAGCATGCAGAAAAAGAGGCGGTTGAAGACATGGCGGAACGGATTAAGGTGGTTGACAAAAAACCGAAAGGCCCGGCGAGCAGCCAGATAGTATCTTCACTTTTAGCAAGTATCTCCGAAAAAAAGATTGTTCATATCCGTTATGCTGTATGGGACGAGGAAAAAAAGGATCAAATAGTTTCTCGTAAAATTGAACCGATAGGTATTTTTTTTGAGGAGGGTCAGTGGAGCGTTATCGCTTATTGTTATCATATTAAGGACTATCGCCATTACCGGACGGAACGTATTCATCAGATTACATTAACTGACGAACCTTTTCATAAAAAGCACATGACCTTAAATCACTTTTTTGATCAGGTGACCGGAGCGAAAATGCTGATCAAGATCATCTTAAACATTGACGCTGATTTTGCGCACTATATACAGGAGCAGAAACTGAATTATGGCTTTGCAGGTGAAGAAATATTAGATAATAACCAATTACAATGGACATTTTTGGCCTATTGTACAGATGCCTTTACCCGTTGGTTTATCACCTTTGCAGACCGTGCCAAGATCGTAGAGCCCGACCTGTTACGCACGGTTGTTAAAGACTATCTGACAGAAATAAACCAAAATATTTAAAACGAATCCTGGCCTTATAAACTATTGAGCACAAATTATCTGGAACGTTTAATGAGAATTTAATGATCAGCAATATGATTGATATAGCCGATTTTTCGGCCGTTTGCGAACAAATGGTGGAAATTCCGGCCGGAAAGATTGAAATGAGGGATGACAGAACCAAGGAAAGATGGACGGTTGACCTTGCCCCCTTTTTACTCGGAAGATTCCCGGTGACGCAAGATTTGTACTACGAAATTACAAAAAAAGCTCCAAGCACTTTTAAGGGAGGTAAGCATCCGGTTGAGACGGTTAGCTGGAAAGATGCTATAAACTTTTGCAACCTGCTATCTGTTCATACAAGATTAAACCCTTGCTACAAATTGGCTGACGACTGTGAAGCAATTGCTTTTGATGCTTCTTCAAATGGTTTTCGCCTGCCAACAGAAGCCGAATGGGAATATGCCTGTAAAGCAGGAACTACTGCTGTTAGATATGGTGATTTAGCGTTGATTGCCTGGTACAAAGACAACTCCGAAGGGACAACGCATGCTGTTGGCCAAAAGGCACCAAATGCCTGGGGTTTGTATGATATGCTGGGGAACGTTTGGGAATGGTCTTCGGACACCTATGATGAAACGATTTACGGCTCGTACCGAATATTTAGGGGTGGCGGATGGTGTGATGATGCAAGAGGTTGCATGGCAACTAATCGCAGACGGAGTCACCCTACAGCTTTTAAAATCGATGACCTGGGATTCCGAATAGCAAGAAGCATCTAACCTACGGTCCATTGCCCCATTTCAATTATTAAGCTCCAGTAATTATTGATTTTTTATCGCCGGAAAAAATTTCTCAACTATTTTTTCGCGTGCCATTTTTCAATTGACACACTGTTGTCAGTTGCCGTCTGTAATCTTGTATTGTAAAACAAACGACAATGAAAAATCACAAACTAATACTTCTCGGTATACTATTGCTGGGCAATTTTTTTACTTCCTATTCACAAACTAAAAACACAAAAACAAACCCTATGAAAACGCAAATGGCACCTTTTAAAATCGAAGTACCGCAATCTGTTTTAGATGATCTTAATACAAGACTTAAAGCTACCCGCTGGCCCGACGAACCCGAAAATGCAGGTTGGAACTATGGCACTAACCCGGCTTACTTAAAAGATTTTGTTAATTACTGGCAAAATAAATACGACTGGCGCAAGCAGGAAGCTTTGCTCAATAGTTTCCCCCAGTTTAAAGCCGAGATCAACGGGGTGAGCATCCATTTTATTTATGTTAAAGGCAAAGGCCCTCATCCTAAACCATTGATCCTGACACACGAATGGCCAGATAGTTTTTTTCGTTTTTATAAAGTGATCCCGATGCTGACTGACCCGGCAAGTTACGGCGGAGATCCCAATCAATCTTTTGATGTTATTATACCATCGATACCCGGTTTTGGATTTTCGGATGCTGTAACACTTCCTTCGGCAAAAACAGCAGACTTGTGGGCCAGCCTTATGACTGATGTATTGGGTTATAAAACGTTTGACGCGGCAGGAGCTTCCGGCATTACAAAAACATTAGCACTAAACTATCCGGATCGTGTTAAAGCAATACACCTCACCGATGTTGGTTATCCTAATGGTAGCGAGGACTGGTCAAAAATGTCGCCTGCCGAGCAGGAATTTGGCCAAAAGATACAACGTTGGTTTTATGCAGAAGGAGCTTTTAATATGCTGCAATCAACCAAACCGCAAACCCTGGGCTATTCCCTTAATGATTCGCCAGTTGGTCTGGCTGCATGGTTATTAGAGAAGTTTTATAGCTGGAGCGATACCAAAGGGAATATGGACAACAGTTTTAGCAAAGACGATTTGATCACCAACATAATGATCTATTGGGTAACGCAAACCGCCAATTCGTCTATCAGAACTTATCTGGTAGATGCCCATGCCGCCTATGCAAATGGCCCCCAGCCGGAGCGACGGGTAGAAGTACCTACCGGATTAACCATTTATCCTGCCGATACGGATACACCTATAGAATGGGCACAACGCAAGGTTAATGTAACCAAATACACCAAAATGACCAAAGGAGGCCGTTTTGCCGCCATGGAAGATCCAAAGTTATGGGCAGATGATGTTAGGGCATTCTTTTGGAGCCAGCCAGAAAAATAATCCACCCTTTAAATAAGTTAAGAAGTAATAACAATTTATTCATTCAGTTAATGACAAGCAGGGACATTACCGATTTGCGCCTGGTTAACCAACAGCTTAAAGGTTCGGCCTTTACAACACCTGCGGAACTTGTAAGCTGGATGGGTTGTATACAATCGCAGGAGTTTGCCGGCGCCAAGTGGGCCATAGGGAACAGGCTAAGCGGTATAGCCGATGCAGAAATTGAAAATGATTTTAACGCAGGGAAAATTTTGCGAACACATGTTTTGCGACCAACCTGGCATTTTGTATCGCCCCGGGATATTGGATGGATGTTAAAACTTACTGCGCCTAAAATAAAGGCTATGTGTAAAGGGATACACAAGAAGCTCGGTATTGATGATGTGGTTCTTAAACGCAGCAAAAACATCATTACCGAGGCGTTAACAGGTGGCAGACAGTTGGAGAAGATGTAGATCCGGACCGGCGAGCCGAACAGTGCGACGATCATTGAGCAGATCAGGTTGAAGAACATGGCCCGGTCCGGCACGTGGTGCTTGTTCTTGTGCGCGAACCAGCGGGGCAGCATGCGGTCCTCGGCCGCCTGGAACAGGGACCGGCCGACACCCATGATGGCGTTCAGCACCGACAGCATGAGAGCACCGATGAGCGGGATGCCGATCAGGTACC
>OLKV01000089.1_pt1 | contig 14413 bp, 9 predicted proteins | sample 1604391 | NCBI WGS metagenome assembly OLKV01 (sample SAMEA104055711, study PRJEB20765) | soil metagenome | isolation source: soil | reverse complement strand
ATGTTCCACGTTAAGGATGCTGAGTTTAACCCGACAGGTAAACAGGGCGTTTATGGCGGTTACCAGAACTGGATTGATCGCGCAGGCCGTTTCCGCTCACTGGGCGACGGGCAGGTTGACTTTAAAAGCATCTTTAGCAAATTAGCCCAATACGATTATAAAGGCTGGGCAGTGCTGGAGTGGGAGTGCGCCCTTAAACATCCGGAAGATGGCGCGCGCGAAGGAGCCGAGTTTATTAAGAACCATATCATCAGAGTAACCGATAAAGCATTTGACGATTTTGCAGCTTCGGGATCAGATGACGCGTTTAACAGAAAGACCCTTGGTATTGATTGAAATACACATTCATCTATAAAACCAATTAATTTATCTTAATCAAAAAGTATATATTTATCATTCCAATAAATATTAAATCATCAATATCAATCATCAATAAAAAATTACATCATGAAAAAAGTTTTTATAGTTCTATGTGTTAGTGCGGTTTTAGCGGCCTGCGGTGGCTCAAAATCAGGTAGCGGAAGTGGCGATAGTACTGCAACTGCAAACGAAACAGCTAAATCAGCTGAAACTAATGCAGATACTAATGCTACAAAAACAGGAACAGAGAACGCCGCAGCTTCATCAGCTCCGGGCGCAAAATTAATAGCTGCTAATGATTGCGGTACCTGCCATAAGGTTGATACTAAGGTAATTGGCCCATCATTTCAGGATGTTGCTGCCAAATACCCTGCTACCGAAGCTAATATTGATACTTTGGCCAGTAAAGTAATTAAAGGTGGAAAGGGCAACTGGGGCGATATCCCAATGGCATCACACCCAACACTTGCCGAAAACGATGCTAAAGAGATGGTGAAGTACATCTTATCGCTCAAGAAATAACCAACCCAACCAAACCTATAAACCAATTTAAACTAAATTATTAATCATGACTGCATCAATCAGAGTCAAGTTATCAACCATGATGTTCCTGGAATTTTTTATCTGGGGATCGTGGTTTGTGACGATGGGGACTTACCTTACTAAAACATTAAGTGCAACCGGAACGCAAAACGGAACGGCTTATGCCACGCAGGCACTTGGGGCAATTGTGGCGCCTTTTATTGTTGGTTTAATAGCCGACAAGTACTTTTCGGCGCAAAAAATATTAGGTGTTTTGCACATAGTAGGCGCCGCATTGCTTTGGTACGAAACCACTGTACCAAGTTTTAGTACTTTTTACCCTGGTATATTAGCTTATATGATCATTTATATGCCAACGCTTGCGCTGGTTAACTCGGTATCATTTAAGCAAATGTTAAACCCAAGCAAGGAGTTTCCGTGGATCAGGGTTTTTGGTACTTTAGGATGGATAGTAGCAGGATTAATAATTGGTTATTTGGGATGGGAGCAAAGCGGTACGCTTATTTTAACCTTTAAAATGGCTGCTGTTGCTTCTGTTGGATTAGGCTTATTAAGCTTTTCGTTACCGGATACCCCTCCGATTAAAAAAGGACAAAAAACGTCATTGGGCGATATCATCGGGCTCGATTCAATCGGGCTGTTGAAAAACAAATCGTACCTGGTGTTTTTCCTTGCATCGGTAGCAATTTGTGTGCCGCTGGCGTTTTACTATAATTTCACCAATCCGTTTTTAAATGAGATTGGTATGAAAAAAGCTGCCGGTATTCAAACATTGGGGCAAGTATCAGAGTTTGCATTTATGGTGGCCATGCCGTTCTTTTTTGTTCGGCTTGGCGTTAAAAAAATGCTTGCTATGGGTATGCTGGCCTGGGGATTACGCTACTTGTTTTTTGCCTACGGAAATGTGGACAATAACTACTGGATGCTGATAGCTGGTATTATTATACATGGTGTTTGCTATGATTTCTTCTTTGTTACCGGACAAATTTATACAGACAACCTTGCAGGCGATCGCTTTAAAAGCGCTGCGCAGGGGTTTATCACCCTGGCAACTTACGGCGTTGGTATGCTGATAGGCTTTACCATTTCGGGACCGATTGTTGATCATTGGCAAACTTCGCCAACATCGCATAACTGGCAAACTATCTGGTTAATTCCGGGCGGGATAGCAGTTGTGGTAATGATATTCTTCCTTTTATTTTTTAAGGATAAAAACCAGATAGAAACCAAACCAGGTTTAGATATTGAAGAACCATCTGTTGGGATACAGATATAATTTCTCAACTATGGCAAATACACAAAACCGAAGATCGGCTATCAGGAATATCGTTGCAGGTACTGCTGCGATAACTACCGCCGGGATGTTATCATCCTTTAAAAAAGAAGAAATAAAAGACCAATTGGAAGATAAACTTAAAGGAAATATCAACCATTCTGTTTCGCCATGGTGTTATAGCGAGTTAACGCTCGATCAGCTTTGTGAGGTATCAAAAGAAATTGGTATTACCGGGGTTGATTTGTGTGGGCCGAAAGATTGGCCGATACTACAAAAGCATGGCCTGTATTCATCAATGTGTAATGGTGCCGAAATTAACCTAACGGATGGTTTTGGTGATACACAGTTCCACGCTACGTTGCAAAAAAGCTATGCAGATATGATTCCGCTGGTTGAAAAGAACGGGTATAAAAACCTGATTTGTTTTAGCGGCAGCAGAAGAGGAAAAGACGATGAAACAGGATGGAATAACTGCGTAGCCGGCCTTAAACCGCTGGTAGCATTAGCCGAAAAGCATAACGTAGTTTTATGTATGGAGCTGCTTAATAGCAAGATAGATCATAAAGATTATCAATGCAATCGTGTTGAATGGGGCGTTGAGCTGGCAAAACGTTTGGGATCTGAAAACTTTAAACTGCTGTTTGATATTTACCACATGCAGATAATGGAAGGCGACATTGTAAGAAACATCACCGATTATCACCAATACATTGCCCATTACCATACCGGCGGTATTCCCGGCCGTCACGAGATTGACGATACGCAGGAGCTTTATTACCCTGCTGTAATGCGCGCAATTGTGGCGTCTGGGTTTAAGGGATATGTGGGGCAGGAGTTTGTACCTAAAAAAGCAGATAAGATAGCTTCGTTAAGGGCGGCGATTCATATTTGTGATGTATAGTGAGTAGAATCAAGAGACAAGAAACAAGAGCCAAGAACCAGTGTTGTTTAGTTAGGGAATTGAATAGTTAATTCTTCCCACAAAGTTTGGTAGCCTCACCCTACCCTCTTCAAAGGAGAGGGTTCTGATAAAAGAGCGAAGTTAAAGTCCTCTCCTTTGGAGAGGATTTAGGTGAGGCTCCATGAACTGTTAAATGAACCATCAACTATGAACGATATGACAAGCAGAAGGAAATTTTTAACACAAGCCGGGTTACTTTCGGCAGGAGTACTGATAGCACCGCAATTGCTATCGGCTAAAGCAAGCAACAGCAAGATTGTTGGTTTGCAATTATACAGTTTACGTGAGCAGTTACCTAAGGATGTAAAAGGCGTTATAGCCAAGGTTGCTGCCGCAGGATACAAGAATGTTGAAACGTTTGGATACTCCAAGAAGAATGGTTTTTGGGGACTGGATGCCAAAGCTTTTAGCGACTTGCTGAAAGCAAACGGACTTAGCACGGCGAGCGGGCATTTTGGCATGGATCAGTATTTTGTGGAAGGTAAAACCGACGACCTTGAAAGCTATATTGAAGCCGCTAACATTACCGGCATGAGCTATGTTATTGTACCATCAATTAACGGCGAAGTTTTAAAAAGCGCGGATGAGTTTAAAACCGTTGCCGAAAAAATGAATAAAGCGGCTGAACTGTGCAAAAAATCGGGCTTAAAGCTGGGTTATCACAACCATAATTTTGAATGGAAACCTATTGATAACACCACATTTTACGATGTGCTTTTAAAAGAAACCGATCCTGAGCTGGTACACATGGAAATGGACATTTACTGGGTGGTACGTGCCGGTCAAGATCCTGTTAAGTTATTTGAACAACACCCGGGTCGTTTTGCACTTTGCCATTTAAAGGATATGGACAAAACAAACCATAACCTTAATACCGAAATAGGCAAAGGTACCATTGATTTTAAAACCATTTTAAGCAATGCAAAACTTGCCGGCTTAAAACACTTTATTGTTGAACAGGAAAACTATATCAACATTGATCCATACATCAGCATTACCGAAAGTGCTGCTTATGTGAAAAATGTTTTGAAGGTGTAGTGGGATTAGTCATTAGTCATTAGTCATTAGTCATTAGTCATTGATTTGTGATTGTAAGTACCAATGAACTAATGAACCAGTGAGCCAATAAACCAATAATAAACCAATTAACTAATAATATGAGATACTCAATTTTATTTACCGCTTTGTTATCGGGTAGTTTCCTGATGGCAAATGCACAGCAGGCTAAACCGGAGGATACCGAAATATGGGAACCGATACCTAAAGTTGTAACCCCGGGAGCCACGTTTAGGGATGCACCATCTGACGCGATTATTTTGTTTGATGGCAGCAATTTAGATCAATGGGTTCAAAATATCGACGGATCTGCTGCTAAATGGGATGTTAAAGATGGCATCCTTACCGTAAATAAACAATACGGCAATATCGAAACCAAAAAATCATTCACCAATTACCAGTTACATATTGAGTGGCGCGTACCGGCCGATATTACAGGATCAGGACAGGCCCGTGGAAATAGTGGTGTGTTTTTAGCTTCGCTGGGTAAAGGTGACGCGGGTTATGAGCTACAGGTTTTAGATTCATACAACAATAAAACTTATGTTAATGGTATGGCAGGCAGTTTATATAAGCAAGTTATCCCATTGGCTAACCCCGGCAGGAAGCCAGGCGAGTGGCAGACTTACGATGTAATTTGGACTGCACCAACTTTTAATGCTGATGGGTCATTAAAAACTCCGGCAAAAGCTACTGTGTTTTTTAATGGCGTACTGGTTGAAAATAATTTTGAATTAATAGGCCCAACATTGTACATCGGTAAACCTGTGTACAAAGCACACGGCCCCGAACCTATAAAATTACAAGCCCACGGCGATAAAAGCGAGCCGCTTAGCTACCGCAATATCTGGGTTAGAGAGTTGTAAAATCAACTAACTTTTTTATCGGCATTTTGCCGAAAAATAAATTTATTAACCGTTGCCTGTTTATACAGCGCAGCGGTTTTTTTTTAATATTATTTCATTTAACTTTATATTATCGATAAATAGCGTACTTATAAGTTAATTTACGATATTTAAAAGTTTATTTCCCTTTATTTTTAAACTGAAAGTAAAACTTATAACCTATAGTTGTGTTTAAGTTAATTAAAAACCGACTGTAGTTTCCTCTGTACAGGAGCAACCTAAATAAGCCTAATCATAAAAATTGTATTAATCCCGGAGCCAATAGTGAATATTACCAGATATGCCATATTATTTATATTGCTGTTAGCTGTTCAAACAGGGTTTTCGCAAAATCAAAACCTGAAGTTTGAGCACATAGGAACGGCTGATGGTCTGTCGCAAATTAATGTGTCGTGCATTATACAGGATAGCCGGGGCTTTATGTGGATAGGCACGCGCGATGGATTAAACCGGTACGATGGATATAAGTTTATAATTTATAACCACAGTTTTGAGGACACTACCACCATAAGCAGCAACCAGGTAGCCGATTTGTTGGAGGATAGGGACGGTAATATCTGGGTAGCAACCATTGATGGCTTAAATAAATACGATAGAAAAAGCGGTCGTTTTATCCGCTATGTACATAATAACCATAATGCCAATAGCTTAGCAAACAATGTAATAAATAAACTGGCGCTTGATGTTTATGATAATTTGTGGATTGGTACAGCCAGCGGAGGTCTTGACTGTTTGAACCTTAAAAGCAACACCTTTAAACACTATGTACATAATGCCGCTGATAATAATACAGTAAGCAGCAATAATATAAACGCCGTGTTTGAGGATTCGGGGCATAATTTGTGGGTGGGTACTGCTGGAGGCGGGTTAAATTTGTTTAACAGGCAAACGCATTCATTTTCAAAATTCAGGCATAAAGCGGGGGACGCTAATTCTATATCATCAGATAACGTTAGCTGTATTTACGAAGATACCGGGCATCGGATCTGGTTAGGCACGCAGGATATGGGCCTTAATGTTTTTGATCCGGCCAAAGGCACGTTTCGCAGTTATGTACATGACGATAAACTGTCGAATAGCTTATCGAGCAATACTGTTTACAGTTTGGGTATGGACGGAAGCGGCAATTTATGGATTGGCGGCGATAATGGCGGCCTGTGCATATTGGATATTAAAAACAACCACATTACAAACTATTTGCATGATGATATTGATAAAAGTAGCTTAACCGGAAATTCAATTTACGCTATCTGCCGCGACAGGCAAAACAATATGTGGATAGGTGCTTTTAGTGGAGGGATTAATCTTTTTAAAAGCAGTACAAAAAGCTTTGCGCATTACCGGCATAACGCTCAGGATAATAGTCTTTCGAACGATTTTGTACTAGATCTGTACGAAGACAAGGGTAAAAATTTATGGGTTGGAACGGATGGCGGTGGCGTAAATATGTTCAACTTTATTACAGGTGAGGTAGTACATTATAGACAACCGCCCGCCGGTAAAAACGGAATAGCAGGCAATTTTGTAATAACGATTGATCAGGACGATGACGGTGATTTTTGGTTTGGCACCTGGGCAAATGGCTTCAGTATTTTTAATCCGATCACAAAAATATTCAGAAACTTTAAGCATGACCCTAATAACCCCAAAAGCCTGAGCGGCAATAATATTTATGCGATTACCCATACCCATGACGGAAAAACATGGATTGGTACTTATGATGATGGGTTGAACGAGTATGATAAAAAAACAAACACTTTCAGAACGTTTAAATATGATGAAAAGGATCCTAAAAGTTTAAGCAGTAACCGGGTATACTCACTGTTGTATGATAGCAAAGGTAATTTATGGGCGGGCACGCACGAGGACGGCCTTAACCTGTTTGATAAAACAACCAATACATTTACCCGTTTTACGCACGGGACGGGAAAAAATAGCCTGAGTAATAACTCCGTTCCGGATATTTTTGAGGATCATAGGGGGAATATATGGGTCTGCACGTTAGCAGGGCTTGATTTGTTTGACCCCTCAACGCAGCGTTTTAGAATATTTACCCAAAAAGATGGTCTTTCCAGCGATGTAACATATTCGGTTTTAGAGGATAACAACGGAACGATATGGGTAAGCACCAACAACGGTTTGTCTGCGTATGATCCAGATAAAAAAACGTTTAGAAATTATACTGTTGAAGACGGGTTGCAGGCCGATGAATTTAAATCACATGCATCATATAAGGGTAACGAGGGGCAATTGTTTTTTGGGGGTGTAAATGGCTTTAACGTTTTTAACCCTTCCGGAATTTTAAAGCCAGCCGGATTTGCGCCGCTACTGCTCACGTCGTTCCAAATATTTAATAAGCCTGTTGTTGCTGCAAGTGATGGGAAATCGCCTTTAAAGGTTGATATTTCTGACACCAAAGCAATTACCTTATCGTACAAGCAAAGCGAAATTTCGTTTGAATATGCTGCGCTTGATTTTACATCGCCTAACGAAAAAAAATACGCCTATATTTTAGAGGGCTTTGATAAAAACTGGAACTATGTTGGCAGCCGAAATTCGGCTTCATATACTAACATTTCGCCGGGTAGTTATACTTTTAAATTAAAATATCAGAACATTTCGGGGCTATGGTCGCCTGTTACGGATGAGTTACATATTACCATCGTGCCTCCATTTTGGTTAACGTGGTGGTTTCAAATAGCGATGTTTCTTTTAATTATTGCTATTATTTACGTCATCGTAAAAACACGCGAGCGGGTTGTCAACGTACAAAAAATTAACCTTGAAAAACAGGTGCGCGAACGTACCGAAAGCCTGGCGAAGATGACGGTTGAAGAACGGGCCTCGCGCAAGGCGGCCGAAGTAGCCCGTGAAGCTGCCGAGAATGCCAATAAGGCCAAAAGTGTTTTTTTAGCTACCATGAGTCATGAAATACGGACGCCGATGAATGGAGTTATTGGTATGGCAACGCTGCTTTCGAATACCGAACTAACAGATGAACAGGAAGAATATACCGAAACAATAAGGAGCTGTGGCGAAGCCCTGTTGGCGGTAATTAATGATGTGCTTGATTTTTCGAAAATTGAATCGGGCAATATTGAATTGGAAGCACACGAGTTTGACCTAAGGGAATGTGTAGAGGGTGTGTTGGATGCTTTTTCTGAAAAGGCATCAAAGATTGATTTGCTTTACCTGATGGACGACGAAGTGCCATCGTATATAATTGCCGATCAATTACGCCTGCGGCAAATATTAGTTAACCTGGTAAGCAACGCCGTTAAATTTACCCGCGAGGGTGAGGTGTTTGTGAGCGTTAGTGTATCTGAACAGCGGAAGGACGGTTTAACCTTACAGTTTAAAATAAGGGATACTGGGATTGGCATTGCTGACGATAAATTGGATAAGTTATTTAAAGCTTTTTCGCAAGTTGATTCGAGCACTACACGTAAATATGGTGGCACCGGGCTTGGACTGGCTATAAGCGAAAAGGTGGTTAAATTAATGGGCGGTGACATAAGCGTTGAGAGTACGTTGGGTATGGGCACAACTTTCTCGTTCACAATTAAAGCGAAGGCCGGAGCAAATAAAGGTGATATCAAACTGAATTTAAACGGACTAAAAGGGAAGCATATTTTAGTGGTAGATGACAATGCCACCAGCAGAGATATTTTGAAAACACAACTGGAGCAATGGCAGTTTGCACCATTAATTGCCGGATCGGGACGGGAAGCTTTGAAAATACTTTTGTTGAACAAGCAGATAGATCTTGTTATATCAGACTTAAACATGCCTGTGATGGATGGTAATGAACTGGCAAAAAAAATAAAGGAAAAGCTGCCGCGTGTTCCAATTCTACTGCTGTATTCGATGGGTGATGAGCAGAGCAAAACGGCCGTGCAGCTGTTTAACGCTATGCTAACAAAACCCGTTAGGCATCATGTTTTGTACAAACATATTGCCGACTCGCTTAAACAGGAAGGAAAACCCGCCAAAGAGGAAGTGGTGCATCATCCGCAGCTTACAGAAAATCTTGCAGCCAAATATCCGCTTAGTATTTTAATTGTTGATGACAACCCCGTAAACCTTAAACTGGGCGGCCATATATTTTTAAAAATGGGCTATAAGCCGGATACAGCCCAAAATGGTGAGGAGGCAGTAAAAGCATTAAGCGATAAAAAATATGATGTGATATTTATGGATGTGCAAATGCCTATTATGGATGGGCTGCAAGCCACCCGCGCCATAAGAGCCGGTAAGGATTATCAACCGATAATTATAGCTATGACGGCCAACGCCATGCCCGAAGACCGCGAACTATGCCTGAGTGCCGGTATGGACGATTATTTAAGCAAACCCATGAAAATAGCCGACATTATGGAGATGTTAAAGAAATGGGGCGAGCGGGTGGTTAGTCTTAAGTCTTAAGTCTGTAGTCCAAAGTCTTTGACCTCTTTTTTATAAACCTGCGACAATTTGGTTACAGAGGGTTAAATACGGTGGTAAAACCTTAAATTTACTGCCAATATTTAAACCTCTATTTATGAAGCAATTTTATAAAATTCAACGTTGTTTTTGCTTAAACTTTTTTCTGCTTTTTATAGCAATATTTACAGTTAAACAAGCAAATGCGGCCAATAAGTATTATTACCAGATAAAGATCTATCACCTTAAAACCCAGGCCCAGGAAGATCGTCTTGATCAATATTTAAAAAACGCCTATTTGCCGGCTATGCACCGTCTTGGTATAGAAAATGTGGGCGTGTTTAAGCCTGTAGAAGGTGATACGCTTGGGCGAAGGGTTTATGTTTTAACGCCGTTCCGCACCTGGGATCAGCTGGAAAATGTTGGCCAAAAGCTGATAGGCGATATACAATACCTTGCCGATGGCGAAGATTACATTAATGCTGAGTACAATAACGAGCCTTATGCCCGTTTTGAAACGATAGTGTTACGGGCATTCCCTAAAATGCTGCAACCTGCGGTGCCCAACTTAACCGGCACCAAAACAGACCGCGTTTATGAACTGCGCAGTTATGAAAGTCCTACTGAAAAGTTTAATGCCAATAAAGTACACATGTTTAATGATGGCGGCGAGGTGGAGCTTTTTAAACGGTTAAATTTTAACGCCGTGTTTTATGCCGAGGTAATAGTGGGAAGCCACATGCCCAATTTGATGTATATGACCACTTTTAATGACAGGGCCGACAGGGACAAGCATTGGGCGAATTTTGGGAATGACCCGGAATGGAAAACGCTGGTTGCAAAGCCTGAATACCAGCACAATGTTTCAAAAGCCGATATTATATTTTTGCACCCAACCGCATACTCTGATTTTTAAATGAAGTTAGAAAAGCGCGATTTTGATGCTATTGTAATAGGCTCTGGTCCTAACGGGTTGGCCGCCGCTATTTTGATGCAGCAAAATGGGCTTTCGGTTTTATTGATTGAAGGGAAAGAGACTATTGGTGGTGGCCTGCGCACAGCCGAACTTACGTTGCCGGGATACCTGCACGATGTTTGTTCGGCCGTGCATCCGCTGGCTGTGGGATCGCCTTTTTTTGAAAAATTGCCTTTGAGCAATCATGGGCTCGAATATATTTACCCACCTGTAGCTGCGGCGCATCCTTTTGATGATGGTACCGCGGCGCTTCTTAAACATTCAATAGAAGAAACAGCATTTTTATTGGGTGATGATGAGGAGACTTATCTGCAACTGATGCGTGCTGTGGTAAGCGACTGGGCGCTTGTTGCACCCGATGTGCTTGGCCCCTTACATTATCCTAAACACCCATTGGCAATGGCCCGTTTTGGATTACCCGCCTTAACCGCTGCCACATTCTTAGCCAAACGTTTTGACACCCCGATGGCTAAGGGCCTGTTTGCGGGTATGGCTGCACACGCCATACAGCCTTTAACTAATTTAACTACCTCGGCAATTGCGTTGGTTTTAATGGCTTCGGCACATTCAAAGGGATGGCCGATACCAAAGGGAGGCTCGGGGCAGATAGCGCATGCGCTGGCATTGTACTTTGTATCATTGGGCGGCAAAATTGAAACCAACTTTTATGTAAACTCATTAAATCAGCTGCCATCGGCTCACGCTGTATTGTTTGATGTTACGCCCCGGCAATTGCTGCAAATTGCAGGGCACAAGTTCTCTGCGATTTACAAGTGGCAGATGAAACGATACCGTTACGGTATGGGCGTTTTTAAAATTGATTGGGCGCTTAACGCACCAATACCATTTACCGCCGAAGGCTGCAGAAATGCCGGAACCGTTCATATAGGCAATACCATTGAAGAAATAGTTGACTGCGAGCAGCAGATCTGGAACGGCAAACACCCCGAAAAGCCCTTTGTACTGCTATCTCAACCCAGTTTGTTTGATGCCTCGCGTGCGCCAATGGGTAAGCATACGGCCTGGGCATACTGCCATGTACCAAACGGCTCAAAAATAGATATGACCGCAGCCATTGAAAACCAGGTTGAGCGTTTTGCTCCCGGTTTTAAAGATATCATATTAGCCAGGCACACTATGGATACCGAACAAATGGAAGCCTATAACCCCAATTACATTGGCGGCGATATTAACGGGGGGGTAATTGATATTGGGCAGTTATTTACCCGACCGGTACTGCGTTTATCTCCATATAAAACTTCTGCAAAAGGCATTTATATATGCTCCTCATCCACGCCACCCGGCGGAGGCGTTCACGGTATGTGCGGCTATCATGCTGCTAAGCGGGCGCTGAAGGATGTGTTTGACCGTTGATTTATTTGATTACGATGATGCCGTCGATCTCTAATCTTCAACAATCAACGTAATCCCATAATCATAACTAATCAACGGTCCCATTATCGAAACTTTTGTCCGATATCGATCACTTTTTGAAAATTAAAAATACGTAAATTATTGATAATTAGTGTTTTAACTTTGGTATAGGTATTGCAAACCCCTTGCTATACAAGGTACTAAAATGGACAAAGAGATTACATACGAAGTTTCAATTCAAAACAGGAAGAAAGCGGTAATTATTGCTGTGATAAGTCTGGCAGTTTTGATTACGGCGATATGGTTGGTTAGGGTGATGTTTAAATCGTCGGTTAAAAAATCAGAGATAACTACCGCTGTGGTTGAAACCGGGAATATTGAAAATACCATTAACGCAACAGGCGAGGTATTGCCCGAGTTTGAAGAGACTTTAACCAGCCCTATTAACGCATCAATAAAAAATGTGTTAATGAGTGCCGGCAATAAGGTTAAGGAAGGGCAATCAATACTAACGCTTGATAAATCAGCTGCTCAAAATGATTACGAAAAGCTGAAGTTTCAACTGGAATCAAAACAGAGCGAAATTGAGAAGCTAAAACTCGACCTGAACAAAAGCTATTTCGACATTCAATCAAACAACGATATTAAACAACTTCACATCAGCAACCTTGCGGATGCGGTTGAAAATGCCAAACGTTTGTACAACGCCGGCGGCGGCACGCGCGAAGGTATTGAACAGGCCGAACTAAATTTAAAAGTGGCACAGCTGGAAAAAAAACAGATTGAAAATGAGATAAAGAACAAGCAGCAAACCATGCAGATTGAAATTAAAGAAGCACAAATTGCTGCCGACATACAAGCTAATGACCTTAAAGAACTGCAACGCAAACTGGATTTGGCTAATATCATTGCGACGCGATCAGGCGTGGTAACTTATGTGAATGGCAATATTGGTGCAAACGTAAAGGAAGGCGAAGCACTGGCGCGGATAGCTGACCTGAGCAGCTTTAAAGTGCAGGGCAGTATTTCTGATAACTCGCTCGATCAATTGCACAACGGCCTCCCGGTAATCGTATTGATTAACGATAACCAACTGCGCGGCCATGTGGTAAACGTTTCGCCATCGATCCAAAACAGCATTATAACTTTTGATATACAACTGGATGAGCGCAACAATAAACAGCTGCGCCCCAATATGAAGGTTGATGTTTATTTGGTTACGGCAACTCATAGTCATATCATGAGAGTGGCCAACGGCCCCGCATTTAAGGGCCCAACTATACAGGATATTTTTGTACTAAGCAACGGAAAAGCCGAAAAACGAACGGTACACATTGGCCTCACCAACTTCGATTTTGTAGAGATACAGGACGGTGTTAAACCCGGCGATGTGGTAATAACATCAGACATGAGTGAATTTAAGAATTCGAGAGAAGTTGTGGTTAGTGATTAGAGGTTAGTGAATGGTTGATTAGGTTTTGCTAATTAATTTTTAAATCCCCCAGTAATCAAGGTTCAGAAAGAAATCAACGGAATCAATGCAATCAAAAAAATCAACGGTGAAACTATTATATTTATTCATATTGGTCATTATAGGCCAAAGCGCATTTTGTGGCGAAAGGGGAGACACCACGCGGCTTACACTAATACAGGTAGTGGCAATGGCGAAGGATAACTCCATTGCATCAAAACAAGCGGTTACAACGCGTGAGACTAAATACTGGGAGTGGCGCACCTATAAATCAAACTATCAGCCGCAGCTATCATTAAGCGGTAATTTACCAGGTTATAGTAAAACGAGCACGCCGGTTGTTCAGCCTGACGGATCGATCTTATTTCAGTCAATCCATTATGATAACTCGGATGTGACGTTGAATTTTAGTCAAAGCATTACGGCTACGGGTGCAACTATTTACGGGATGACGCAGCTGCAGCGTTTTGATGATTTCGACAAGAATAATATTCTGTACAACGGTACGCCTTATGCCATAGGGTTTAGTCAGCCGTTGGGGCAGTACAATAGTTTAAAGTGGGACAAAAAGATTCAGCCTTTGCTGTATAACGAAAGCAAGCAGGCTTACATTGAGGCGCAGGAGCAGATTGCTATTATCGTAACAGGTTACTTTTTTGATCTGCTGCTGGCGCAGGTGAATTTGCAAACTGCCGAAAATAATTTGAACAATACCCAAAAGATATTAAAGATTGCCAACCTGAAGTTTGAACTGGGTAAGGTATCGAAAAATGAGATATTGGAATTGCAACTGGAACAATTGAATGCAAAAAAAGCAGTTGGTACGGCCAACCGCGATGTTGAAATAGCTACTTTAAATTTGCGCAGCTACATTGGGCAAGATAGCAACGATAAAATTGTGTTAGTAGTCCCCGAAACCATTAGCCAAATGACAGTAACATCAGACAGGGTATTAACCGAGGCTTTTGCCAATCGCTCGGATGCTATTGCTTTTGTGCGGCGCATAGCCGAGGCTAAAAGAGACGTGGCCCTGGCCCGCGGGCAAACAGGTTTAACAGCCACGTTAACC
>OLKV01000172.1_pt1 | contig 14672 bp, 10 predicted proteins | sample 1604391 | NCBI WGS metagenome assembly OLKV01 (sample SAMEA104055711, study PRJEB20765) | soil metagenome | isolation source: soil | reverse complement strand
ATGATTGTTTTATTTTTTGGGCCAGGTGAGGAAGGTTAAACGGGATTTTATTGAGATCAAGTTTACCTGCTTCTATTTTATTATAATCTAAAATATCGTTAATAATGGCCAGTAGGTTCTCGCCAGAAAACTTCAGAATGTTCAGATATTCCATCTGCTCTGGTTTCGGATTTTCGCTTAGCAATAAATTAGTAGTGCCGATAACCGCGTTCATCGGCGTTCTGATCTCATGGCTCATGGTAGATAGGAATTCCGACTTAAATTGCGACGCTTTTTCGGCTTGTTCCTTAGCCAAAATTAGTTGTTGAGTCGCCTTTTCGCGTTCAGTAATATCTTCTCCAATGCTTATAAGCTCTTGTAATTGTCCGTTTTCATCATAACTTATAGTATTTTGCCAGCTAACAATATGCAGATCGCCTTTGCTGCATATAACAGGATAAGTAAACTGCGCATCAAAGGAATTAGATGAAAACCAATCTTTAATGGTACCCCTCAAATATTCCGGAATAATACTGTCTAACCAGTTTAAACCCAATAGTTCCTGTTGTCCGTATCCCAATAAATCGGCCATGCATTTGTTGCAAAAAATTACATTGCCATTTTTATCTATTGATATCGCCGGCATTTTAATGGTTTCCAACACAAACCGGTATTTACTTTCGGTTCTCAGGTAATCAATTTCGGCTTGCTTTCTGTCGGTAATATCCTGTAAAGTGCCTATTATTTTACGTATTGCGCCATTATCCCGCAGTAAAAGCTTGCCCACTATTATGCTCAGATATTTTACTTTTCCTTTAGGGGTGATAATGCGGTATTCAAATGAGGTATTGGTCTCTATCGGCCATTTTTTTAGCTGCTGTTTTAAAATATATCGGTCGTTTGGATGGGCATATTTAATCAATAATTTGTTCAGGTTACTTTCGTCCGTCCCCTCATCAGCACTAACCTCAAAAATGTTCTTTATTTCTTCTGACCATGTTAGCTTATTTAAGGCCAAATCCCAGTTCCAGTTGCCTATTTTGGCAATTACCTGCGCCTCCAGCAGCTCTTTTTGGCTTATCTTTATCTTTTTTTCCGAAAGTTTGGCCTCAGTAATATCCTGCGATATCCCGAAAACACGCAGCGGGTTGCCATCCTCGTCGGTTACTAAATTGCCCTTTACTGTTTTTAGGTACTTTAAATTTCCCAGGGGGGTTATTATCCTATGTTCGGTTTCCTTAGAATCGGAAATATGAATATTTGTAAAAAAATTAAACGCGCTTTCTCTGTCATCGGGATGTACAATACTTAAATAAAAACCAAATCTTTCGGCATTGTCTGGAATCTCGCTGATCTCAAGTAAATTACAATAACTTTCAGACCAAAATGATTCATTGTCTTTAAAATCATGCCACCAGTTGCCTGTTTTAGCCATTGCCTGTGCCTCAAGCAGTATCATTTCATTCTCTTTTAAGGCATCGGCATATTTTTTCTGTTCGGTAATGTCCGTCATTGAGCCCGAAATCCGTTGGGTATAATTCCCACCACGATCATAAACAGGCGAAAGTTTGGCTAAGAACCATTTTCCGGTACCGAAATCCGAAACAAATTCAATTGAGGTTGCCTGTTTGTATTGAATAACATAATCTAAAGCTTCGTCAAATTTCTTAGCCTTCTCAGTTCCCAATACTTCTGCCAGCCTTCGGCCAACGCAAAGCTTAGGGTCAATCACCATTTCGTCGCCGCGACGCAGCCAGGCATTTAGGCAGATCTTATTTTCATCAAACTCAAAAATAATATCGTTCAAAGAGTTTATCAGCGCATTTAGGTTCTTCCGTTTTTCGCGCAGCCGTTCATCATTTATTACAAGGGTTTGGTTAAGATCAATAATGTTGCTTACTGCTTTGTCAAATTTCATTTTGTAAGCCGTCATTATCAAAAACGATACGTAGGCAATAAATGTAAATGTTAACAGTAAAACCACTAATATCAGTACTGATATATTCAGTCGCGGGGCGGTGATGTAAGCAATTACCGTAACTATTAAATTAAGGCAGCATACGGTAATAAACTCCCACCTTTTTTTGCAGAAAAGTGTAAGCGCTATAAAAATGGTTATGGCACTAAACAGGTAAACATGCTGAAAGCCGTTTCTACTGAGCAACAAACAATTATTAATAACCAAAAACGATAGTATGGTAATATACCGGCTGATATTATAATATATTTTAACCGGATGGAAGTAAAGGCCCAAAGCCAGCAGACAAAATGCACTGTTGGTTATCCGTAGTGATAAAGGATCAAACGAGTTGTAAAAACAAAGGTAATGTAATGAGGGACTTGCAATAAACAGCCCTACCAGCAAGAGTTGATAGATAGTATTATCGTTTTGTAAAAAGGATAGTAGCCTGCTTCTGAAAGACATTTAAATAGTTTTAATTAGCTTAGGGTTTTAAATAAATAATAAATAGGATATTTACAATACCTCACTTATTATGAATATAATATTCGAATTTGCACCAAAAAAGTATAAATATGTCAGTTATTACCTCCCCAGCAATAATAACCTAAAGTAACATTAAAATTTTACAAATAGTAACTACGCTGAGGGTGGATTAATACGCGGATTTAATTACATTTGTTGCATCTAAAAATATTCCCTATGTCGGATACTGCACAATTAAAAATTGGCGATAAAACGTATGAACTTCCCTTATTAGAGGGCACGGAAGGTGAAAAGGCGATTGATATCTCAAAATTAAGAGATCAAAGCGGTTATGTAACTTATGATATTGGTTATAAAAATACAGGAGCAACCAAAAGCGCAATAACGTTTTTGGATGGTGAGCTTGGCATATTAAAATATCGCGGCTACCCGATTGAGCAACTGGCCGAAAAATCGAGCTTTATTGAAGTTGCTTATTTATTGATACATGGCGAGTTGCCTACCGAGAGTGAATTGAAAGCTTTTCAGTACGAAATTAGCCGCCATACACTGGTACACGAGGATATGAAAAAGTTTTTTGATGGTTTTCCGTCAAAATCACATCCTATGGGCCAGTTGTCTTCATTGGTTTGTGCGCTGTCAGCATTTTATCCCGAATCGTTAAAATCACTTCAAACAGAAGAGGAGCTGCATTTAAGCATTATTAAAATGCTGGCAAAAATGGCTACTGTAGTTTCATGGATCTATAAAAAATCATTGGGGCATCCGCTTATTTATCCTCAAAATAAATATGACTATGTAACCAATTTCCTGCACATGACCTTTGGTCAGCGCACAGAAGAGATCCAGATCGATCCGGTTATTGTAAACGCAATGAATACTTTATTAATACTGCATGCCGATCATGAGCAAAACTGCTCTACATCAACAGTGCGTATTGTAGGTTCTTCCGAGTCCAATATCTATGCATCTGTATCAGCAGGTATTTCTGCTTTATGGGGACCGCTGCATGGCGGCGCCAATCAGGCCGTAATTGAAATGCTTGAGAAGATAAAAGAAGACGGCGGCGATACAGACAAATGGATAGCAAAAGCAAAAGACAAGAATGATCCGTTCCGCTTGATGGGCTTTGGACACCGTGTTTACAAAAACTTTGATCCGCGCGCTAAGATCATCAAAAAAGCTTGCGATGATATATTAGAAAAATTAGGCATTGATGATGAAGTGCTGGAGATTGCCAAAAAACTGGAAGAAGTAGCGCTGAAAGATCCATATTTTGTTGAGCGCAAATTATACCCTAACGTTGATTTTTACTCAGGTATTATTTACAGGGCATTGGGCTTCCCAACGGATATGTTTACTGTTCTGTTTGCACTGGGCCGTTTACCGGGCTGGATAGCACAATGGAAAGAAATGAAAGAAAACAAAGAGCCAATTGGCCGCCCGCGCCAAATTTACGTTGGTGCCACCACCCGTGAATATGTTGACATAAAAAACAGATAGGTTTCTGTTGGTTCATGGCTGATAGTACTTGGATCATAAATAAAAATAAAAAGGCAGTTCAATTTTAATATTGAGCTGCCTTTTTTGTTTGAGGAGTTGAAGTAGGATTGCTTAATAAAATTGATAGATATTATTTATAATTTTAAGATATAAACAACCTGAAATTAAACCTTATGGCAACACAAAAAACATGGCACCAAAAACATCGTGACTCACTAAGCTTCGGTCAACGTCTCGCGGATGCGGTGGCAAAAGGTATGGGATCATGGCGCTTTATAGTTATTCAAACAACGATAGTTTTGATATGGATGATGATCAACATCGTTGGGTACTTTCGTCATTGGGACCCTTATCCTTATATTTTATTGACTTTGCTTTTCTCTACGCAAGCCGCTTTAGCGGCACCCATGATTATGATGGCGCAAAATTATCAAAGTGATCGTGATCGTATACAGGCCGACGCTGACTACAAAACCAATGTGGAATCCAAAATGGAAATTGAAGAATTACAAATGAGATTGAACTCAATTGAAATTGAAAAATTTGATAAATTAATTTCAATGATAGAAGAGCTCAAGGTTGAAATAAGAAAGGCTTAATGATCCACCGGCTTAAATTCAACAATCCTCAAATCTTAACCCGTAATTCTAAAATCGTAAATCCACCCTTAATCCCCATCCTGCGTATTAAACAAATAAGTCTCCGTATTACCAACCGGCAAATTGCTCATTTCACCTCGGTTTTGCTGCCACCAAAAGCGTAGGCGCGGTTTTTCGCGGTTGCCTATTTCGTTCATGGAGTCGGCATCATAAAGGCGGCCGTTTACCATTACGTATTTTATTTTTTCGCTATTGCGGATATTGTCCAGCGGGTTGTCGTTTAATACAATAAGGTCGGCCAGTTTGCCAATTTCTAAGGAGCCAATTTCTTTATCCATCCCTAGGTAAGATGCTCCGTTAATCGTAGCACAACGTATGGCTTGCATAGGCGTCATCCCGCCCTGTGCAAGCATCCAAAGCTCCCAATGCGCCCCAAGTCCCTGTATTTGCCCGTGCGAGCCCAGGTTAACTTTAGTGCCGCCATCTGCAATCTGTTTTACATATTTTGATACTTCAATATGGCCATAATCGCCATATTCTGATGTTGTTCTGCGTCTCGAGCGGGCATCAATTATGGATTGCGGGGTATAGCTGAGCAGTCGTTCATTTTTCCATACTTCGGTACGGTCGTACCAAAAGTTCTCGCCAAACTGGGTGCCATAGCAAACAATCAAGGTAGGGGTATAGCCCGACTTACTGCTGTTCCACAAGGTTTTAACATCTTTATAAACCGGCCAAACAGGTATATTATGCTCAATGCCGGTATGTCCATCCAATATCATATTCATATTGGTAAAAAAGGTCGAACCGCCTTCGGGCACCACTGCCATTTGTAGCTCGCGGGCAGCTTCAATAATTTGCTGGCGCTGCTCGCGGCGGGGCTGGTTATAGCTTTTTACAGAGAATGCACCAACGGCTTTTAGCCTACGCAGATTTGATCGCGCATCATCAAGACTATTAATAACCGCTTTAAAATCGCCATCGGCACCGTATAATATGGTGCCTGTTGAATAAATCCGCGGGCCAATCATATTACCTGCCTTTAACATTTCCGATTGGCTGAAAACCATTTCGGTATTGCTCGATGGATCATGTGCTGTAGTAACGCCGTAAGCCAGGTTGGCATAATAGTTCCAGTCCTGCTGCGGCGAAATACCATCAGGACTGGTGTGCAGGTGTGCATGTACATCAACTATACCGGGCATAATTGTTTTACCCGTAAGGTCATAAACTTTGGCATTATCAGGGACTGATATATCGCTAGCTTTTCCAATGGCCGATATTTTATTCTGGGCAATTATTATTGTTCCGCCTTCAATTACTTCGTCGCCTTTGGAGGTAATAATGCGTACATTTTTAAGAGCGATTACGCCATCTGGTACGTCGGTTTTTAAAGTCAATCCAATATCAATCCCTGCGGTATCAACAGCAGGTGTTTTGTCGGTGTTACCATCAATAAAAGGGAACGTGTTATTAACGTCCCTTACATAATATTTTGGTCCCAGCGTCCACATCAGTTTCTGGCTATCTTTGCTCCAATGCAGATAAGTGCCCGCATCGCGTGTTAGCTTATTAAGCGGGATTGCCTTATTTGCTGCAGACAATTCTTGTGCGCTGCCTGTATAAACCATCGGAGTGATATAGCAATTGAATAACTCGGTAAAAGCCATCCATTTACCGTCAGGACTTGGTTTAAATTGCGTTGCGTATTTTGAAGTATATAAAACCTGCTGATTAGCCCCGGTGGTATCCATCACTTTAAAAGCCTTTTTATCGCCGTCGGTACTCTGGTAATATATTTTTGAATCATCCACCGAAAACTGCGGATAAATACCATTATTGATAATCATTTTTGGCGTACCACCATTTACCGGGATAGTATAAATGCCCGGGTTTTTACCAAATGCAAATCCCAAAGTCTCGTTCCCTACGCCTTTGCGGTAAACTATCTTATCGCCTTTGTTCGAGAACTTTGGATCGTAATAAAAACCTTTTTCGGCAGTGAGTCTGGTTACCTGGCAAGTGGTAAGGTCTATTTTATTGATAGAGCCCTTCAGTTCATCGGTCCAGTCAACGTAAACCAATGATTTACCATCCGGGCTAAAAGCAGGTTCATATTCAAAATCATTAGTTGCAGTTATGCGGGTTGGTTTTCCATCAGGCAAACCTTTTGTATAAATATACCCGGCAGCGTTAAATGCTACTACTTTACCATCAGGCGATGTAGTAAGCTGGCGGATCATTTTAACCGTGAACTCATCCTGGAAAACTTTTTGCGGATAATGCAAAGCCTCAGTTATACTCTGTTGTGACGTAACCTCAAATGGAATTTGTACGGCGCTTAAAGTAGTGATATCTAAATTCCATATTTTACCTTTTGCATAAAATACCAGACCATTATTATCAGGCATCCACCCAAAATTAGGATAAACACCAAAAATGGCCCAGGTTTCCTGTTGGTCGTGCGATAGTTCATCATAAACAGGCCACTCTTCGCCCGTGCTTAAGTTATGAATATACAATACCGATTTCAGTCGTATCCGTTTCACAAAAGCCATAAATTTACCATTAGGCGAGATCTGCGGACGGCAGGCGCCACCTGCACCGCCGGTAACTGTTTCAATTTCGCCGGTTTGGCGGTTTAGACTTTTAATGGTATAAATGCCCTTGTTGGGGTCCTTATTATATTCAAATTCGGGTCCGGGTGTAACATCTTCGCTCCAATAAACAAATTTACCATCCGGCGAAACAACAGGTTCACCCGCATCCTGCTGATCATTTTTACGTTTGGTAAGCTGTATGCCTTCGCCGCCTGTTTTATGATATAGCCACATTTCGCCCGCGCCTAATGAACGGGTACCGGTAAAATGCTTACGGGCTACTAAAAACTGACCGTCGGGCATCCATGATGCATTATTGAGCAACCTGAAATTTTCTTTGGTGATGGCATGTTTGTCGCTGCCATCGACGTTCATTATCCATATATTATCCCCGCCGTCTTTATCGCTGGTGTAGGAAATTAATTTGCCGTCCGGACTAAAACGTGGTTGAATCTCCCATGCTTTGCCTCCGGCCAGTAAAGTTGCTTTGCCACCTGCAATTGGTATACTATATATATCACCCAGTAAATCAAAAACAATCGTTTTACCATCGGGGCTAACATCAAGGTTCATCCAGGTACCTTCGTCGGTTGTAAATGCTATTTTTTTTTGTGGGCCGGGAGGGTTATCCACATTCCACTTTTGGGCAAATAAATGAGGAGCAAGAAAAAGAAATAACAGGGTAGCGCAGATGTATTTCATTTATATAGATGTTAGCAGATGCGAATTTAAAAATTATAGATGCACTTTATTGAAATATAGTAAAGGAGTGACAATACAAAATATGAATTGGGATTACCTTGGTTTCCGTTTTATATGACGAACACTATTAATAATGATGGTATCATCTTCAATTTCATAAACTAAAAGATAAGGAAAGCGGTTAGTTTTTATCCGCCTATATAGTTGATTGATATGGGAGTAACGCTCGGGGTGGTAGATTAGTTTTTTATAGCAAGCTTCTATTTCTTCTAATAATTCATACCCCAATCCATCTTTTTGTTCTTCATGCCATTCAAACGCCTCCTGTATTTCTATTGTGGCTTCTGCTTGGATTAGTAGATTATAGGTCATTTTCTGGTGATGATATTTTTAGCTTGTTCCCAACTATAGGTGCTGCTTTCACCACTTAAACGTTTTTCTCTTCTTTCGTCAAAGACTTTGATATCTTCGGCTGTAAATTCATACTCAAAATCATCATCTTCATTGTATTCTTTTGCCAATGCAAACATCAATTTTAATAGCTTCTCATCACTATTGTCAATATATTGATGTAATTTTTGGCGGATGCTTGTTGCTTGCATGATTATCACTTTTAAACAAATTTACTTATAAATTATTTACGTAGTATCATTTGAATTTCGGATGTTCAATTTCAGATATATCTTTACAGCCAATCGGTAATGTCATAAATATAAAAAGATCAACAACTAAAATCCGAACTCCGATATCAAAAAAAATGACCATCCAGCAAATCCTTAAACAATATTGGAACCATGATACTTTCCGCCCGATGCAGGAGGAAATCATTACGTCCGTACTGTTAGGTAATGATACGCTGGCGCTCTTGCCCACGGGCGGGGGTAAATCGGTATGTTTCCAGGTGCCGGCTTTGGTAAAGGGGGGGATCTGCATTGTGGTTTCGCCATTGATTGCCCTGATGAAAGATCAGGTTGAAAACCTTAAAGCAAAGGGTATTGAAGCCGTTTCCATTGTATCCGGCATGAGCAAGCGCGAGATTGATTTGGCGTTGGATAGCTGTATTTATCAACCCATTAAATTTTTGTACCTCTCGCCCGAGCGTTTACTGTCAGAACTGGTGCGCGAGCGCATCAGGTATATGAACGTAAATTTAATAGCCGTTGATGAGGCGCATTGTATTTCGCAATGGGGATATGATTTCAGGCCGCCATACCTGCATATTGCCGATCTGCGCGAAATTCATCCTGATGTACCTGTTTTAGCGCTTACAGCCACGGCAACAGCCGAGGTGAGAGAAGATATTCAGCAGAAGCTTCAATTTAAAAAACCGGTTGTTTTTCAAAAGAGTTTCGAAAGAAGGAATATTAGCTACGTTGTTCAAAACGAAGAAAATAAAGCAAAAAAGCTGCTGGATATAGCCAAAGGCGTAAAAGGCAGCGGCATTGTTTATGTACGCAGCCGTAAGGAAACAGCCGAAATAGCCAAATTTTATAACGATAATGGTATTAAGGCCGATTTTTATCACGCTGGCTTGGAAGCAGGAGTAAGATCAGGCAAACAAGAAAGCTGGAAAAACAACAAGACCCGCATTATTGTAGCCACCAACGCCTTCGGGATGGGGATTGATAAGCCCGACGTTCGTTTTGTGATCCATAAGGACATGCCCGAAAGTTTGGAAGCCTATTATCAGGAAGCAGGCAGGGGAGGGCGCGATGAACACAAAGCTTATGCCGTACTCTTGTATACTTATGCCGATAGGCTGAGGCAGGAAAAGAAGTTTGAACTTAGCTTCCCAACGGTTGCCGAAATTAAACAGGTATATCATTACGTTTCCAACTATTGCAACCTGGCTTACGAGGCCGGTGAAGGCATCAGCTTTGATTTGGATCTGGGCGAATTTTGCAGCCGGTTTAAATTGGATGCGGTAAAAACCATTAATGCTTTAAAGTTTTTGGAGCAGGATGAATACCTGTCGTTTAATGAGAGTGTTTTTCTGCCGTCGCGATTCAGGTTTGAGGTGATGAATGAAACGTTGTACAACTTTCAGATCCAAAATCCCGGATGGGATGCTTTTGTTAAAACCATATTACGCTCTTATGGCGGCGCATTTGATAACTACGTGCGCCTGCGCGAATTTGACCTGGCGCGCCGTGCAAATATGAATGTGCAGCAGGTTGTGGAAGGGCTTAAGAAATTGCAGGAGTTTAAAATATTAAGCTATTACCAGCAAACCGACCAGCCGCAGGTTACTTTTATAAAACCCCGGCAGCATAGCAATGCCCTTTATATTAATAAAGCCGCCATTGACCAGCGCAAGGCCACTTACCGCAAAAAAATGGAAGCTGTTTTTGCTTATGCCACCCATAAAAACTGCCGCAGCCAAATGCTGCTGGCTTATTTTGACGAAACTACTGCCGATAAATGCGGTGTTTGCGATATCTGCCTCGATGAAAAACGCCAAAAAAACGCCTCCGAAATTGTTGACGACATCACCAGCGAAATTGTACAACTGTTAAGCACTACCTCGTTAGACCTGCCTACCCTGGTAACCTCAACCAACATCGGTACCGAAAAAGAAAAAATTGACACCATAAGACTCCTCCTCGATGCCGGCAAAATCAAATTCGCGGGAGAAAAAATTGTGATCAGTGATTAGAGGTTGGAGATAAGAGGTTAGTTCTTATTGAAAACGGAAAATTTATTGCATTTCTACTACGTTTCGCCTAATCTCTTACCTCTGATCACCAATCTCTTATTTCTAACCTCTAATCACAAACCTCCAATCTCTAACATAGTGTAAATATTACACTAAGATGGGAAATTTCGCCGATTAAAACAGCACCTTTGTAGATGAAAATAAGGCGTTCATCTATTTCATGAAAATATCTGTAACGTTTTCAAAATAGCATCGTCTTATTGATGTATTTAAAAATAATATAATACAATTAATTGACAATCAAATAATTAAAAAAATGAAAACCAAAATATTAACCATTATCACATTAATCGCTGTTGTAATAGGTATCTCAAATTTAACTTATGCTGCTACTGTAAACAATGTAGTAGTTACCACTTTGGCCAACGTTAGTGCCATCAATAAAATTGAAGTTCACGGAAATGTTGAGCTTTTTATTTCTGATGGTTCGGCCAATCAGGTTAAAGTTTACAATCAATATTATGGCGAAAGCGCTTTCGTTCAAAACCGTAACGGTGTATTAACCATCTCATCGTATAAAGCCGAAAAATTAGTAGTTTGGGTTACCTCAAATGAATTGAACACAGTAACCGCTTATGACAATGCCGAAATAAAATCATTTGGCGACCTTTCGAAAATTGATTTTAACGTTGAGTTGCATAACAACGCTACCGCTAAATTAAGCCTGGATGCTTTTAATGCAAACATAACCGTTAATGACCGTGCCAAAGCTGATTTAAGTGGTATAGCCAATAACTATAGCTTGAGCCATAATGTTGCATCAACTGTAAACAACTATAACTTCAAAGCTGCTCATTACACCGAAAATAAGATCAACTTCCCGGTTATAGCCAAAGAAGACGACATGGCCGGCATCTAATTGACTTTTGCAAAAGTTCAACATATATTATGGAAAGCCATCTGTTTAGTGCAGGTGGCTTTTTTTGTTTATGTCGATGTAAACCCAATCCTTTTTTGGCGTTGCCAGCATAAGTGTTTAGAAGAAACCTATTTTTTTGTCCTTCTGAGTGTAGAAAGTTCTAAGAAGTTCAAAGAGGAAGATGACAAAAAAACAAGATGTCATCCTGAGCTCCGTCGAAGGACGCGCGCAGAGGCCTTTGCCCACATGCTTCGAGTGCCTCAGCATGACACCCTCTCTCTATCTTAGCCTTTGTTGGCATTGTTAGCAACAAGCTGCAATGCTCTTACCCTATAAAGTTTTCATAACAAAATCCCCACTCCATCCCGCCAGGAATTTTCACCGACTCCTATTCCACCTTCACCGACAAAAACCCCCAATACAAGGAATACAGGCCATTTTGCTGTAACGTTTTTTCGCGCCAGTCGTCATATTGGTGTATTTAAAAACATAAAATAATTAATTGACAATCAAAATATTAACGATCATGAAAACTGCATTTTTAACCATATTCTCTGCACTTGTTTTAGTATCAGGAATAGCAAACACAACCTACGCAGCCGCCCCTGCAAAAAATCAAAACTTCACTGTTTTAACCGGCATCAGCGCCATCAATAAAATTGAGGTTCATGGAAATGTTGAACTATACATCTCTGATGGTTCATCAGACCAGGTTAAAGTTTACAACCAATATTATGCCGAAAGCGCCCTGGTACAAAGCCGTAACGGTGTACTGCGTATCTCATCATACAAAAACGAAAAATTAGTGGTTTGGGTTACCGCAAATGATTTACGTTCAATAACCGCTTATGACAATGCCGAAGTAAAATCATTTGGTGATCTTTCAAAAATCGACTTCGAGGTTGAGTTACATAACAACGCGTCTGCCAGGTTAAACATTGAGGCCTTTAACGCTAACATAACCGTTAATGACCGTGCTACAGCCGATCTAAGTGGTAAAGCTAATGACCTTACCATTAAACACAGTGTAGGATCAACTGTAAACAACTACAACTTTTCTGCCATTCATTACAACGAAAGCAGAACAGGTGTAGCCGCCGAAGTTAAAAACGAAGATATCGCTACGCTTTAATCACACTTTGTAAAAGTTCAACATATATTACGGGAAGCTATCTGTTTGAAGCAGGTGGCTTTTTTGTTGCTATAAATCTGGCAGCCAGTGTTCAACAGTCTCCAATTATCTGCCTTTTGTAAATTTTCGCCTCCAGACATTAGGATGATATTAAATTGTTGGCAAGTCCTTATTTTTGACTAATCAATTCAATTAGTCAGTAAAAAGTAATTTGTTCCATGTATAAAGTATTAATGATATCCCTCGTTTTGTGTCTGACCCAGCTTGCTGTTTCAGGACAAGGTGCCTGGAAATTAAGTACCGAAGAGGAAGGAATAAAAATTTACACCTCACAGGTGTCAGATTCGAAAATTAAGGCCGTTAAGGTTGAATGTGAAATAAAAGCCACCACTGCGCAAATGGTTGCTTTGCTAATGGACGTAAACTCAACTGCCGATTGGGTGTACCACACCCGCTCCTGCGCCCTGATTAAACAAGTTTCGCCGTCTGAGCTTTACTATTACTCCGAGGTATCGCTGCCCTGGCCGGCCGAAAACAGGGACTTTGTGGCTCATTTAAAAGTTGTACAAAACCCTAACACCAAAGTAGTGATTGTTAACGGTCCCGCTGTACCTGGCGTTGTCCCCGAAAAAAGGGGGATTGTAAGGATCAGCAATTCTGATGGCCGTTGGACAATAACTCCAATGGGTGACGGTTATATAAAAGTTGAATACGTTTTACACGTTGAACCCGGGGGCACCGTACCCGCCTGGATGGTAAATATGTTTTCGACTGATGGTCCCCTTCAGATCTTTAAAAAGCTAAAGGTACAATTACAGAAACCCGCGTACAAAAACGCCGTGGTGCCTTATATCGAGAGCTAAGCTTTAATTAACTTTCAATATTTGTTTTTATAGGCGGACTTGTTTAGCCTCACCTAAATCCTCTCCAAAGGAGAGGACTTTAACTTCGCTTTTTTTAGAACCCTCTCCTTTGGAGAGGGCAGGATGAGGCAACTAGGCCTTATAGATAGTCTAAATCTTCATCTCCTTAATTTAACAGCGTCTCCAAGCGGGGAGCAGAGGTGGCCATGAACCATGAACCATGAACCATGAACCATGAACCAAAGAATTTTCACCGACCCACTACACTCCTTTACCGACTAAAACCCCCAATACAAGGAATACAGGCCACTTTGCTGTAACGATTTTTAATGCCATTCGTCATATTAGTGTATTTAAAAAACAACAAATAATTAATTGACAATCAAAGTATTAATCATCATGAAAACACAAATTTTAACCATATTTACTGCACTCGTTTTAAGTACAGGAATAGCAAAAACCACTTACGCAGCCGCCCCTGCAAAAAGCCAAACCTTCACTGTTTTAACCGACATTAGCGCCATAAACGCCATTGAGATTCATGGAAATGTTGAACTATATATTTCCGACGGCGAAACCGACCAGGTAAAAGTTTATAATAAATACTATGCCGAAAGCGCGCTTGTTCAAAGCAAAAGCGGTGTATTACGCATATCATCATACAAAGCCGAAAAATTAGTAGTTTGGGTAACCGCAAAAGACCTTCACTCAGTTTCAGCTTATGATAATGCAACTGTAAAATCATTCGGCAATATTTCAAAAATTGATTTTAGCGTTAGCCTCTACAACAACGCATCAGCCAAATTAAACTTAGATGTTTTTAATGCCGATGTAACCGTTAATGACCATGCTACAGCCAGCCTAAGCGGAAATGCAGCAGAGTACAACTTGAAATACAATCACACCGAAAATATTAATCAAACAGATTTTGTAGCACAGCATACTTCAAAAAGCCAAACTACACTACCCCTTGTTAAAAGAGACCCCCTTGACGATTTAGCTGGTTTATAATATGAGTTTTATGAAGGTGATAACTTGGTAAGTTGATTTAGAAAAGATAAAACTTACTAACTTATCACTTAAATAAATCTGATTTACAGCTGTTTACAACCTAGTTCTTAGATGTATTTGCAGTCTGTTTTTAAGTAGCCCGGTCTATCGATAATATCTATAATAAAACGTGCCGTATGGTCTTCCGGCAGCCATTTAGATAAATTATACGCATTAACATTCCCTGTTCGCATATTGTACCTTGAAACCTTTTCATAGCTAA
>OLKV01000009.1_pt1 | contig 14842 bp, 27 predicted proteins | sample 1604391 | NCBI WGS metagenome assembly OLKV01 (sample SAMEA104055711, study PRJEB20765) | soil metagenome | isolation source: soil | reverse complement strand
AATTAGGAGACTGAAGAATGATAATTAATTATGGCGAAAAAGCAACTGTTAAGTCCGGCGAAAAAGCAATTGTTAAGTCCTGCGGAGAAGCAATTGTTAATTCCGGCGGAGAAGCATATGTTCATTCCGGCGGAGAAGTACATGTTAATTCCGGCGGAGTAGTACACGTTAATTCCGGCGGAATGGCAACTGTTAATTCCGGCGGAAAAGCATATGTTAATCCCGGCGGAAAAATAAAGTCTGATAAAGGATCAACGATTTATCATTTAATAAATAACGAATGGATAAAGGATTAAGAAAAAATGTCGCTTGACTTATGTTTAGTTATTTCATCAGATACATTCGATGAAAAGTATGAAGAAGTTGTATTTGATATGAATATAACTCATAATTTAGTATCTATGCTAAAAGAAGCGAATTTATATGATGTATTATACGCTAGAGAAGGGTACACCGCCAACGATATAAGAACTGTTTTATATATGGGATTTACATATATGATATATAATCCGACTAAATTTAAAAAATTAAATCCTGCAAATGGTTGGGGCGATTATGACGGTTTAATGACGGTACTAAAAAATTTGTTAATAGCGTGTGCGGAATATCCTAAAGCTATTATACATATAAGTAAATGAGGGAAAAATATGTTTACTTCTGTTATCAATGATTTATATTTTGTTTATAACGATCCGAAAAAAAATCCGACTATTTATATTGGAAACAGTCCTGATCCAGTATATATTAATGAGTTAGCAAACGCTTTAAATGAGTGTCAACCGATATTAATAAGAATTACATTAAAAAATTTTTTTAGTGTAGAGCAATTAGATGAAATAATTTCAGATTTGGAGGAACAAAAAATTGGAGGAAATTAAAAAGGAAGAATCGGAAAAAAAGTATAGATTATAATGAATTATTGGAAAGAGGAAGTAAACGAATGAAAACGTTCTATACATGTATTACATACGTGTTGATAATAATAGCATTATTGTTGATAGCGACTGAAATAATTGACAGATTATTAAGAATATTATGAAAATACAAATTTTAACTAGTAGTGGCACATACGTTACATATATTAACTGTATTATTCACGAATGTAATAATGAATACATATTGTTTACATCAGCTAAATACGGTCAAGTGAGTTGGACTTTTAATGATATTGAAATGATAATGGTTACACCGGAGGCATTGTGAAACAATTCATAGCGATAGACGGCGAGGGGTACACAAACGAACAAGGAGAACACATATACAATTTAATTGGTGATAGTACCGGATCATATATAATTGATAACGAAGGATTGCCAACGTTAGAAATATTTACATATTTACTGGATTTAAAAGCACGATACCCAGACGCGGTATTCGTTTCTTTTTTCTTCTCATACGATGTAAATATGTTACTGCGTACAGTACCACGCGCAGCCGTGGAAAAATTAGCAAGCGGCGGACGTTGCTATATTCAAGCAAAGCGAAATAAGAAAATTTCGTATAATTTGATTTACATACCGCGCAAACAGTTTACTTTAGCAATAGGATCCTGGAAGGAAAGCGGAAACGCTAGATCATATAATACAATTCAAAGGTTGACAATATTCGACGTATTCGGATTTTTTCAATGTTCTTTTGTTACCGCAATGGAAAATTTAAAAGTTGGTACTGAAGAGGAAATAGAACGATTAAAAGCGATGAAGCTAGAACGTTCGGTTTTTTCTCCCGATGATATGTCAGAGATATTGGAGTACAATAAACTCGAATGTAAGTTGCTAGTGGATGCTATGGAGAAGTTAGAAACGGCGTTGACAACTTGCGATTTAAAACTTAATAGATACGATGGAGCGGGTGCAATTGCTGGATCAATATTTAAAAAGTTCAATTGTAAAAATCATATCGAAAACCCAAAAAATGAAATGATTATACCAACCCTTCACGGATACTTTGGAGGAAGAATTCAAGCATTAACCATTGGGGAATACAATCAAAAAATTTATACGTATGACATTGTATCAGCGTATCCATCAATACTAGTTAATTTACCCTCATTGAAAGATCATAGTTTTAAAAATGTTAAAAATCCATCGAAAGAATATTTGGAATGTTCACCATATACAATATGTAAAGTTGTTTGGGAAAATTGTTGTTCGAGTATCCAGCCGTTCCCAGTACGATTACAAGACGGGGCGATCGTATACCCTTATTCGGGTGAAGGCTGGTACTGGGAAAAAGAAGTTATTGCCGCTTTATTATTATATAAAGAAAACATACATGTTGCCGAATGCTATACTATCATCCCGAATAATGTGTATAAACCATTTGACTTTATTTACGATTTGTTTGAACAACGAAAAAAGTTTAAACGAGAGGGTAATTATGCTCAATTGCCATTGAAGCTTGGATTAAATTCGCTGTACGGAAAAACTGCGCAGTCTATCGGGTTCGGAGGAACAAAACCAAGTTATCAATCGTATATTTTAGCCGGTATAATTACATCAGAAACGCGTGCTAAATTATTAACAGCTGTAATCGGGAACGAGGATAAAATTATATCATTTGCAACTGATGGTATATGTTCAACGGTTCCTCTAAATCTTGACATTGGAACTTCGCTTGGTCAATGGGAAGCTTCCTCGTTAGACGGGTTATTAATCCTTAAACCCGGATTTTATACCGCGTTAAATGTTAAGGCCGAACCGTGTTACCCAAACAAGGTACGGGGATTTATGTCGAGGGATATAGATTATAATTTTTTATTAGAACAATGGAGATTGAACGATCTTTCAACGATAATTGAAACTACTTCGCATCGGTTCGTCATGATGAAAAACCGTAATAAATCATGGGACTGGTGCTCATGGGTAGATTTAGAAAAGAAATTATCGTTTCTTCCAGAACGCGGGTATCCGTTAGCTGAAGAAAATGAAGAAGGATTAAAGCGTTTCAGGATGCTGCCGCCTATGCATAGAGGAATAAGTAAGGCTTATGATAGTGCTCAGTTTAGAAAGGAATTAAGCGAGGATATTTATTAATTTACAGTTAAAAAACTTGACAACGAACCATAAAATATGATATAATGTTATATTAAATAAAAATCATTTCAAGGAGAAAAAAAATGCCACGTGTAACATTGACAGACGCCGAAAAAACCGCTCAGGAAGGTTTTAAGAATGCAGCGTTAGCAAGTTTGACCGGTGAGGAAACGCAGAATATTTTGGAAGGGCAAGTTGAATTACTCGCAGACTTGAAAAAGTCAACGGTTAAAGCCATGGAAAACGCAAAGAAAACTTTGCAAGATGGAGATAAACTTTTGAAAACAATCGGCGTTCAACTTCCGGCACGATATTCTGCTTTTGCAAATATCAAATAAAAAACTTATCCGGCGTTATATAAAAACTACTCTTATTAAATAAGAGTAGTTTTTTAACTGTCGCCCTCACTGAAATAAAATTCGGTACTGAATTCTTCTTCAGGTTTTCGGATCGCGTCAACAAGTTTAGACCATTCGCTTTTATTTCTCCATCCATCATCAGCTCCATTAGTTTCTTTTTTTATTTTATCACGCTTCTCTTTAGAAAAATTGAAAGATTTTTCGTAAAGTTTATTTAAAGCGTTTATATTTTTTCTATCGACGTTTTTATTTTTTGATAATTGAATTATTTTTTTAGCTTCCCATGATCCAGTTTTACTTTGAGCGGCTTTAATTATACGTGCTGATACTTGGCCTATGCCCGAGTGTCCTCTACTCTGAGAGCGTGTCAGTCCAGCCGCAATACCGCGTTCTATACGTTGTCGGTATGCAGGCGATAATTCATTTAATGGCTTTAGCAATTATTGAATATTCTGGAAAAATAGGTATTGACAAATAAAGAGGTGATATGATATAATAGTATTAATCAATCCAGCATATCGACCCCCGCCTATTTTCCCGAATAGGCGGGGGTTTCCTCTTTAAGCCTGTCTAATTATACATCATTTTTACCGATTATAATGTAAGCTAAAATACTATTAAATATTAAGCTAGATTACTGACAGTCAAGTATTTAAATGGTATAATTGTATTATATCGTACAGTTATAGGAGAAAAATATGGAATTAAAAACAAATTTCGGTGTCAGTGGAACAGTCGCTAGCGTCATTGAAACTTTAATCGGCGGGGCTGTCAATGCTAATAAATTACCGGGTTTTCTCGGATCGCTTTTCGATGGTCTTATTGAAGCTCATCGTAGAGCAGGTACAATGCAAGATAATCACATTGCGGATATTATTAATAATGCTAGTACAGTTGCTGGATTAGCAATGGCTGTATTTCCGGCTAATCACCCGTCCCACTTGATCGAACAAGTGCAGAATGACTTGTCATCGGTCAGTAATAATATTATTAATGATTCGCCCGTTCCTCCGGCGGTTAATTCCCAGATTAACCAGTCTATTCCAAATCAATTGCTGAATACACCTCAGAACATGGAATTTGTAACAAATCCGCCTCAATCTGTTAAAGATCAAATTCAGGTACAGCGAACTACTCCACAAGGCCCACTCTTCGATGCTACTGGTAAAATGATTATCGATGGTAATGGTAATTACGTGGAATAAGGAATAAAAAGTAATGGCTTTTACTGAGGAACAAGAGGCTCGTATATGGGAAGTAACGAACGCAATACCGGAAACGTTATCGGAGTTATTGACGCCGATACGCAACGAATTATCGACACTCTCGGAACAAGTGAACGAACTGAAAGCGAAGCCGGTTTCGGAGGAAGTGGAACCGGAGGAACGAGTGGAGGAACCGCAGGAGGAACCGCAGGAAATAGTAGCGGAGATACCCGCAGAGGAAGAGGACGCCCCCCCCGAAACAGTACACAGGAAGTCAATGTTTCCGGGAGGGATAATGTAACTTCGCGGTATAATACCAAGGTATCGAAGAAAACCGGTATTATTACCGCCGAAAACATTGCTAATCAAATCGCAATTTGTGCTAACTTGATAGCAATACAACGTTCTCATACCGATCCGTTAGCGGCACAAAAATGGTCTAGAACTTCAGAACAATGCGAACCGCTTGCAGTACCGTTGACTGAAGTTTATAATAACTTAGATAAAAGTTTAAAAGATAGCATTACGAAAGTATCTTTACCTATATCTATTTTAGTTGGCGCGTTTTTAGTTTTTGGAGAACCGATAGCATATGAGTTCAGTTTATTTGAGCAACGTTCAAAATCTACTAAAGGGAAGCGTACAGAAAAAGCAGAACAATCAGGCGAACGTGTTATCGATCACGCTGGAACGTTTAGCGGCCTCAGAACCGGTACAAGTCCCTTCGAACATAATCACGGTGATTAAGCAAGCGTGTTTATTGGTTCCCGCAGAGCACGTACCTTCATTTTTTGATTTAATGCGTAAATGGATAAAGGTATATGATACGTATGTCGAGGAACAAAATAACGTTGGTAACTTGCCGTTAGATTTAGATTATAATGATAAAGTCGCTTGATGATTTACAATTAAAAAAGGGACAACGCGCTATCATAGTTGGAAGGGCTGGAACTGGTAAAAGCACACTAGGAAAAACATTAATACCGCTAACTGGCAAGTTATGTATAATTGATCCGAAACGCGAAGTAAACTTTCCTAACTGTAAAATCTATGATAGCGCCGATAAAATATTAAGAGAAAAACCCAAACGTTTTATTTATCGTCCTCACGAAAGTCAATTTGAGGATTATGCAGAGTACGACAAGGTATTTCATTACGTTTATAAATCGGGCGATTTTTTTATTTTTATCGATGATCTTGTTGCAATTGTTACAGCTACGCGATTTCCTTATAATCTAAAGATGTGTTATATGTTAGGTAGGTCTAAAGGAATTACAGCTTTAGCGTGTACCCAACGTCCAGCCTTTTTACCTGGATACATGATTACAGAATGTAATAACATGTATGTTTTCGATTTACATAACGAACGCGATAGAAAAAAAATGAATGATATAGGCCCTTATGATCCAAAAAAAATAACCGATGAACATACATTTGCATTTTTTTCATGTTCTAACGATAGAACATATTATCTCAAATTGAAATTAGAAGGGATGTGAGAACGTGATTTTACAAGATGGTACAAACTTGGGGCAGTCTTTTATACCGGGTACTACGCCCGCGCAGTCTATCACTAATGGCTATTCTGTTAGTAATAGTGATGGTACAAGTAATTCAGGGGCATTACAACCGACTAGTGCACCTTCAATGGCTGCAATATGGTATTACTTTGCTATTATCGTTGTAATAGTAGCTTTAAAATGGCTTATAGAACACGAAAAATCTGGCGTTCAGCCTGCCATTGTCGGCATATCTGTATATAATTGGCTTGCTATTTCATTAATGTCAATTCTTGGAATAGTAGGTTTTAAAGTGATTGTAAACAAATATAACATTCCGGGACTCCAGTCCCTTGTTAATGCGGTTTAATCGTTAATAAAGGAAAACAATAACATGGCGGCAGTTACAACTCAAGGTTCGAATCAATCAAAAACAATTGGATTATTTGATTTTTTGAAACTTACGAATTTGCAGCATATACCGTTAGTAGCTAACGGTAATACAATTTTTGCCGATGGTGCTACTATTACATTTCAGCAACCACCAACTGGTCTTTTGTCAAGAATATTTTTTAGTATTACCGGTACAATTACAGTCAGTGGAACTGTTACGGGAGGAACATGGAATACATGGACTCCAGCGCCATTTGGACTTGTTCCAAATATGCAGCTAGTCAATAATCAAAATGTTCAATTACGTTCACATTCGTTATGGGGTTTTTATACATGGTATCGTGAGCGATATGGTATTGACGCTTATACAGCGGGTTCCACGACTTATACAAGTACAGCAAACGCTATTCTTGGGATTGGAGTACCCTCCATTATTCCGGGTGCCGCCGTGACTGCCACAACGTATAACGTTGCACTTCAATTCGTAATGCCCATTGCATATAACGAACGCATGGAAACAGGATTGTTGATTTTGCAGAACAATAACATCAATTATCCATTGCAATTCCGTTGTGGTGCTCTCGCAGCAGGGATATCCACTACGGGCGGTTCAAACGATTTGTTTACGGGATTGACCGGAACAAGTTTAGCAATTACTAACACCTTGAGTTTCCAAGCAACTGCGGAAATTGCAAGTATCCCCGTGCTTCCCCAGGGATATGATAATACTCCACGTTCTAACATGTTTCTTTCGGTATTGGAACAGTCAGGCCCATTGCTGCAAGCAGGTACAAATCAAATCGTTGTTCCGATTTCCGATACTTATACTATGATGATGTTCCAAGTTATCAATAATGGAGCACCGATCAATAGCAACAAAATTTCTAATATTCAGTTCCAATATGGAGGAAACAATTTCAAGTTCTCCGATACGATCAACAGTAATCTTGGGTTTGACTATATTAGCAAAAAGCTTGCACCGGTTGACGGTTCATTTATTTTCGATATGGGACACGTCAACGGCTTGATTAATCAGCGTGAAACTTATGGTTCGTTCAACGATCAGCGTGTAACTGGTTTACAAGTTAATTATAATTTGCCAACTACCGGATTTACACCGACAGGAACGAATTATACGAACTGTATTTACGAAAGCTTGCGTAACGTTACGCAGGTATAAAAATGAAAAGTATTGTATTAATTACAACTATACTTTTATTATTGTTTACATGGGCAGACAATACCGGTAGATTATCGGCAGTGGTATCTGTTATAAAAAATGGATAGTAGTAAAAGTATAGCATTTTTATTTCTTATCTTAGTAATTTACGGCTTTTTTCTGGAAAGTCAAAATAAATTACTACCCGTTATTAATGCGTTGTTTGGGCCTCAGCAAGGCCCGTACATTCAAAACGAAGCAATGTTTTTAATAGCTTTAGTTGGGTACGTGATTATTACCGGTTTTCTTGACGATGAGCAAGCACTTGTTATTTCAGCTATTTTAATACTCGGTGCTTCAATTGTTAATGAAAGAAAATTCGGTGCTAATCATACGTTCTTAAATACTTTGGAAGGAACATAAAAATATTATGGTACACGGGAAATGGATTGTATTAGCTATTATTGCAGGCGTTGTCGGTTATTATATTTACCGTCATAACGTTGCAGTGGGAGGTAATTAGCAATGGTTCCATGGCATAACTACGTTGCATTAGGCTTTTTAGCAATATTTATTTACTTGTTTTTAAGCAAAAGTGCAGATACGGCGAAAGTTCTTGGTGCGCTTTCATCTTCTACAACTGGACTTGTTAACGCTTTGCAAGGGCAAAATGTTAATGGTGGTGGTGCTATTAATATTTCACCAATTATCAACTCTAATCCGTTCGGATACGGTGCTTAGGATAAAAAAATGCTTGCTTTTTTACGATTGCCAAAATCAAATAAAACTCAAGTATCAGCGTATTCCCCTGCTAACCCCTCACCGGTAGTAGGGGGAATTACGTCTACACGAGTTCCGTTTTCAGTAATGGGAAATCCTCCTGAAAACATTTTTAACACTCACGCGCCAACGGCGTTTCCCGATAAAAATCCTTTTATCAACTATCAGCACGATAGTGCTATACCAGGTTCGCACCGGGAATTGAACGCCATTGATCCTTTATGGCCGCAAATTGGAGAAATTTTCAACACTGGTAAAGAGTTTAATCTTTATTCTCTTATTCCACAACAAATTTCTAAACTACAAATTAACAACTATGTTAACGTTGTACCTGGGCCTATTCCGCAGGATTTTAGCACTATTTATGAGTAAAATAACATTATGGAAAAAACGCTCGGCATTGATCCTAAGCACGAAAAAATTATAATATTAGGTGCTTCTATTTTGACAATTGTACTCTTCTATCTGTACTATAAAAATAGTATTGCAGGGGGAGGCTCGGCCATTCCAACTACTAGTTCGGGACAACCGGTATATGCTAATGGCGGTAGTACCGTAACGCCCGATTATAATAGCGTTGCTAACGCGTTGAACGCACTTGGCACTGAAACAGGTGCATCGATAACACAATTAAATACAACTCAAGTGGGACAAGCTACCGTATTGTCAAATATTCAAGCCGCGTTAGCTACACTTGCTAATCCTGTCATTCAATTTGCTGATAATTTCGGTACTAGCAATGGACTCCAAACTAATAGTTCATTCGACAATAAAAATACGAACGCTAGTATAGATAATGGTAGTTCTTATAGTTCTTCTACTTCTACCGGATCAGAAGGCGGAAGTGCTGGACTTAATGTATTTGGACTATTTACAATTGGTGGTGGTGGTAACAGTTCTAGCAATGGTAATAATATAAATAGTAATTCTTATAACGGATCGATGTCAAATGCTTCTGAAAACGCAGGTAGTAGTTCAGTAACGCAAACAAGTACCGAAAACAATACTTTCACGTCTAGTGGCCTTGACGCTCAATCCCTTGCAACTATTGTTGCAGAACAACTTAATTACCAAAGTACGTATAATCAAGCCAAAATTGATAGTAACTTAGGAAACCCTAATAATCATTTACAAATTACTCCACAAAATAGCGATAACGGTTTTACAAGTGGAATTTCTACCGGATCATCGAACGTAAATGGCCCTATTAAACCAATATTCGCGGTATCAAAATAATGTCATTATTAGGCGATATAAGTCAATATTTAGTACTTCCTAACTTTGATCCAAATTTACCGGGTTATCAAGGGCCTAGTACAAATCCGAATGGAACGACTATATTGAATTTGCCTCCTGTAAATAGTACGGTTCCATCGGGTAATTTAAGCCCTTTACCTACTAACTCGGGGGGGCAAAGTACAGTACCTATTAACGGTTCTAACGATGGGCCGCCACCATCGACAGGAAATATATTACTTGATTATTTAAACTGGTATGCTTGGACGACCGGCACATATGTCGGTACCGCAGAAGGTGCGGGAGTTGGGGCAGCTAATCAGCAATTAGGTAATACGCTTACTCAAGGTATAATGCAACCAATTGTTAATACTGCAAATAAACTGGATAGATATATTTTACTTGGTGTCATACTTGCAGTAACTATTTATGCTTTAATACAGCCTGACATGTCCGATATAGGCAAAAGTATCGGTGAAGCTTTAAAAAATGGAAAAGGGGCGGCTGTACTAGCCGAATAATATAATGATAAATAATCCTGCCGCGGCATTAAGTTGGATACCTGTTGACGATATTCAAATTTTAGAACAACAGGCCAATAATGGTACGGGCGGCTGTCAAAAGGGCGATATAGAATGTATCCTCCGCCAAAGTAATGTGCTATTGAATAAATTGGTCAATAGACTTGCACCGATTGTTTTATGGAACCCCGTACCTGTTAATAGCATTGTAGCTGGTACTCAGATATTTTCAAGTAATGTTAATTCCGGTATTATTAATGGCTTATGGAATAATCTATCTGCGGGAACAGTAGACGTTTATTTAAATAATTCGTCAACGCCATTTTGGACAATGACACCGTTAAACATAGGTTATACACCATTTCCGCCTATGCAGGTTACGTCCATTATGTTTAAAGTCAATATTAATTCTAGTACTGCGGCAGTTGGATCAATTGCATTCGGAGCATATTAGTAAATGGCATCTAGATACATAGATGGTTTTGGCGATTATGTTACTAGTGGTATTCCTTATAAATGGGATAACTCAAATAATTTTGCGCTTTGGCAAATTACGCCTAGTACAATTGCAAGCGGTAATATGATTTCATCCATAGCGGGTAATACAACGTATTTAACAAAAAACCTGAATGATAACTATAATAATGTTTTTTTGGGTTTTGAATTTTATACATCGCTTTTACCTTCTGGCGTTAATAGAAGTACAATTTTGTCGCTAGATGATACCAGCACTATTCAAGTATCTATACAAGTCGATAGTGCTGGACGATTAATAATTGCTAACGGGAATGGTACTATTATTGGTTCTACAAAACCCGGTATTGTAACTGCCGCTAACGCTATTTTTATAGAATTATTTTTATCTGTTGCTAATAGTGCTACCGGATCGATAATAGTGCGCGTTAACGGTAATGTAACAGAAAACGTTGCAAATGTTGTAACTGGAATAAGCGGATTTAATTACATTAATCAAATAACATTACGTCAAACTATTAACGCCATTATTGGATTGAATGGGCAAAATCTTTATGATAATATTTATTTGTGCGATAACACCGGTTTATCATGCAATAATTTTTATGGCGAGGGCGAAGCATTCACACTGTTTCCAAGTGCTAACGGTGTATTAATTAACTTTACACCTAATGGTTTTGGAAGTAATTATTTAAACGTTAATTCTACTTCTCCTATACCATTGACAAATTTTAATTCGAGTTCGACGGTTAATGATACAGACGTGTTTAGTATTGGCGTTTTACCTGTTAATATTGTAAGTATAGTTTGCGCTCAAATAAACTGTCTTATGTATAAAGATAGTGGCGTGTCTCATGTTGTTCAATTTATAATATCTGATGGTATGGTTTTTCTACCTTCTCCTACTAATTTTGCATTAAGTAATAGCCCGATTTATTATTATCAATGTTATGATATTGATCCTATTACTAATACAACCTGGTCAACGGCTTTAATCGGTTTAAGGCAAATAGGTTACCAAATACTTATATGAGCGTAGTTAACACGTCGGAAATATCGTTAATCGGGTACGGTGCGAATATTACAAATGTTAATGTTGCTAATATAACACTTACTTCTTTTGGTAAAACTATCTCCGATGTTAAAGTGTCATCATTATCCGTAACAGTTTGGGGGAAACGTCCTCCAAAAACAAGTTCTACTAATTTAAGGCATTCGAGAGGATCAAGAAAATGAAAGCACCTAATGGCATTGACGAAATTAAAACATTTTGCAATATTGTAGAATGGAATAGTTCCGGCGTTGTTTTTAATCCAAGTAATTGGTCAACTAATAATATTATATTACATGAGCTTCCTTTGCAGATGAAAGTTTCCGGTGGTGGTTCAACTTCTTTCATTCACATTCATAAAAACGCTAACCTTGCCCTTCATAATGTTTTTGAAATGATACGGGCTGATTATCCTGAAGTTATTCCAGAACTTATTTTTTCAGGTTCATTTGTTCCGCGTACTAAACGCGGACAATCAGATATATCAGTTCACGCTACTGGATTAGCTATTGATTTTAACGCTGAAATGTTTCCATTCGATCATCAGGTTAAACAAGAAACTGATGTTATATTATGGTTCCAAAATGTTATTCATTGCTTTAGATCTTGTGGCTGGAAATGGGGCGGAGATTTCGGTGATCCTATGCACTTTCAATTCTGTACAGGTTACTAAAAAAGGAACAACTAACCATGCAAGGTAATTTTATCATTCGTAAATATAATGAGAACTGGGATTTTATTGAAGAAGTTTCTGTAGGTAACGGTGCTCTAAATACCGGTATTAACGAACTATGTAGGATCCATGCTGGATTAAGTGCTAATACTTTTTCAGCCGCTAATACTTCTATCGGAGTAGGTGACAGTAATACCGCTTTTAATGCTACACAAACTGACCTACAAGGCGCTACAAAGTTTTACAAAGCTTGCTCTACCGTTACTACCGGAGTAAATGGAGGAACAACTACTACCGAAATAATTGTAGCTGTATTCGGTTTAACAGATGCAGTTCAATCATGGCAAGAGTTCGTTTGGAAACAAACGGCCACGTCTAATATTTGTTTAAATCGTGCCGTTAGTAACCAAGGTACAAAACCGAATACTCAAATTTGGACTGTTACCCTAACCATTACATACGCTTAAAATTATGTCAAGTGCATTTCAAGATCCGTCAGCAGATAGTACACCGTTACAATGGACACCTTCTAGCGGTACTACTCATTTTAACTTAGTAAATGGCGGAGCGCGTCAACCTACCGCTCCGAGTTTAGCTAATAAAGTTACTGTTACACCGGGCCATACTTGGACAGATACGTATTTATTAGGTACTGGAATTCCAACAATAGGAAGTAATGTAGCATCTATTGTCTTATGGATTTATTGTTCTGCTCCAACAGTTAGCACTTTTACAGCTGCAATTAATCAATCGGGTACATTTTTAACTGCTCAATCGCTTACTAATGGGACTGCCACCTGGCAGTCTTTAACATTTAGTCCAGCAGGTGGTTTTAGTCAAACTGATTTAAATAATCTTGCTGTTCAATTAAATGGCACTGGTATTTCTAATAGCGTAATAGTTTATGAAACATATGCAACTTATACTTATACTAATGCTAATATAGCTATTACTATTGCAGATAGTATTTCGATAACCGATACACTTGTAATTAATTCGGGAATTTCTATCAATGAAAACATTTCGATAACCGATACACTTGTAATTAATGCGGACATTTCGATCAATGAAACTATTTCTATTAGCGATAGTGTACTTACTTCTATTACCGGAACTTCTGTATCTATTAACGAAAATATATCTATCAACGATATAATAGAAATACAAGATAACGAAATACAAATTAATACAATACGCCATAGAGGGATAAAAAGATAATTTATGGAATATCAAGTGCTAGAAGTTTCTTTCGTTGGACTATTATTAGTAATACTTCAAATTTTTAATAAATTAGAACATCGTTTAACAACGATTGAAACTATGATAAGACAAACGCACGTGGAACAAATAACTGAAATTAAACGTAGAATTACAGATTTAGAAGAAGGGAAGAAAAGTATCGAACGTTGGATACACGATGATAATAAATAAAAAATAACTCCGTACAGAATGAACTGTACGGAGTTATTTAGCGAATTAAATATCGATTGGCTTTAATCCTGCTGGACGTTCAAAAGAAACAACCTTGTTGTACTTCTCCATTTGATCGTTCTCCTCGACAGTTACCATTAATTCCATAAACTTAGTCGGTTTTGCGGATTGAAACGCCTTTAAACCTAACTTCTTTACAAGCTTGGGTTCTAACTTCTTCCCGCACATTGCGTTCAATACCTTCGTTGCGCCCGCTCGCTCCGATCCAAATCCAGTTCCAGTACGAATATAAAACTTTACCGGTTTTTCTTCCTCGTCATCCTCCCCCTTATACATTAAGATTTTTTGGCCGCTTTCCTTTGCCATATCAAGCCCTTCCGGGTTTAATGCGGTAAACTCAAAGGAGAAACATTCAGTTTCCTTTTTCTTGTCATTGAAATCGGTGCGTTTTCCCTTTGTAATGCCTGACCAATAAGTCGTATACACGCCTTTCGCGTATACGGGGAAATCATTCGCTTCCATGTAAAAATCTTGATCTTGCGCAATGTCTGCAACAAATTCTTCTTCTGCCATTTGTGGATTATTCTCCTCGCTTAGTCCTCTCGGATGCTAGCACCTTTATTATATCATATCATCGTCAATTGTGTCAAGCTTTTTTTTGTGATTTATCCAAGCTATATGAACGTAAATTTCTTCGCGTAACTTAAAGATTTTTGCAAGAAGTGCAAAGTATATCGCACTCGCTAAACATATTGCTTCTAAAAAAGTTATGGGCTGGTTTAATAACCAGTGTAAATAGTTTATCATATTAATATCATTTCTCCTGTTTTAACTGCAAGGTATATTGTTTTATTTTGTAACTGTGTTTCACCCACTTCATCTAACTTTATCGTAAATGGATATAATCCATTTTTTCGATAAGATACGATTGTACCTTCTTTCCCAATAGTATTTAACACCGGTGCAATTTTTGCCGTTATTCTAACACGGCGGTTTATTAATGACATTTTTTCTTAATCCTTTATC
>OLKV01000064.1_pt1 | contig 14909 bp, 14 predicted proteins | sample 1604391 | NCBI WGS metagenome assembly OLKV01 (sample SAMEA104055711, study PRJEB20765) | soil metagenome | isolation source: soil | reverse complement strand
TGAGCACCAACGCCTGATACAAATGAAGATGTGTTTGAGCCCGGATGACAACCCAATATAAAATTGATGGCATTTAACATATAATCCGTAGGGAAGATCTGCGGAAATGCCTGGTGCAAAAAGTATTGTTTATAGCCAAAATTCTGGATATCCCAACCGGCACCCCATATATTTGGTGTGTAGGGGACACCGTAAGGTGTTTTGCTGCCATCGTTTTTTATTTGTTCAAATAGTATTACGGCGGCGATGGTTATGATTTTGGTATATTTCGCATCATTTACTAAAGCAACGGAACGGGCAGCTAGCCACCCTGTACGTCCCATGTTGTGGGCAATTTGCTGCTGATGTGCTATTAAGGTATCAGCATATTTTTTATCTTTTGTAGTTTGAAGCAGCTCAACAGCCAAATTTAATTTTTGAAAAATATTTGCCTTTGCATTCCGCGCCCAAACCTCATTAGCAATTGCCATGCATTGGGTAGCCAACGTATCATTATAACCCTTCATTACCCTTGCGGCAGCGGCTAATGAGGCTGCTACTTCCAGCTCGCGCGATGGATTTAATTCGGTAAATACCCAGCGGTCATCGGGCAAGCTGCCTTTTGTGCCATCGTAAAATTTGTTATCGGTAATGTTTGCCGGGTCGCCAAGTGTGGTATATTGCCGTTTAGTTGGCTCAATTATACCGCGATAGAAACGCCCCATTGACTGGTAACCACCTACAATAGAAAGCAGGCCATGCTCTATCTGCTGCAGCATATCCGGCTTACCATCGGGCTGATGGATCTCTACCACATGATTGGTTTGATCAATAGCCGTATTGTCATACTGTACATTAAATTGCTCGTACGCTAAAGTAAGGCCCTCAACCGTTTCGGCCTGCGATTCAACCCTTAAATCAAAATCCCCGGCATCATGCCAGGCACCGCGGTTTAACAAAGGCACCGTTTCGCCCGATTTAAATTTAGTTAATGTTGAATGCCCCTGAATATAACCATCGAAATGGTTTGAATCTGTAGGTGCCATCCTTGCATCATCCATGTGGCACAAGCCGTGCCATACCCTGTATTTATCATTTACGCGCATGTGGCACATTTGTATAGGCAAAAAATATTCTAACGTTGGCTGCCATACATTGCGCTTATACACATCTTTATTAATTTGGAAGGGATTGGTTTCAACCGTTCCATATTTTACAATGTACATGCCGGGTTCAACCACCTTGCTAAAATCAAATTGTAAATATTTATAACGCAAAAAATTGCCCCAAACCTTTCCATTGGTTTTAATAATGGTTTTTTTGCCCCCATTTTCATCAATGCGGCAAAGTTCAACCGGGATGTTGCGGGTATCGTTCCTATCAAGCTCAATAACAGCAATTTTTTGCTGGGCCGGGTGATAGCCAATTTGTGAAACCTGAATTACCGGCTGTGATTGCCAGCCTTCAATAGCGTGCGGCATTACCAGCCATACAATGGCATTTTTTGTTGCACCTTTAGCTATTAATGATCGTACTACAAACCAGCCATTATTATGCTTTCCCCTGCCATCCATTAATTGCAAATTACCATCGCTCAGGTTCTCAATCGTCATGCGCTGACTTTCGGATTCGGGGGCAACGGTTAACTTTTTGCCTTGGGCCATCGGTGCAATCTGTACTTCACCATCTGCATCATCGTACATTGGTCCGTTAGGCTGTTGCGGGAAAATGCCAAACTGGTTGCCCAGATAGTATGATTTCCCAAACAATGCGCCCGGAAACAATTCCATGTTGAACCCTACTTTTCCTATCCAGTCGTTGGGCAGAGCTTTGTCAAGGTCAACAATTATTTTAAATCCTTTTCCTGCCGGGATAACTCTTGTAGTATAGCCAAAATGCAGATCGGGATAGATAACCGGATTAAACCCTTTACGATCTATCGAAGAATCGGGAAACTGCATGTGAACACTTATTTGCTGCGCCTTCCAGTCAATTATTCTTTTACCAACTTTAGGGATGGGCTGCCATTGGCCGGGTGTGGGTTCCAGCCTGATATCGCCATTGGTGGCTACACGCTGGCCGTTTTGAATAATCCCTACTCCACCCTGATGCCCTTCGGGATAAAAATCTTGTGCAAGCATTACGTCAACGCCCTGGTATTGCAGGTATTCCTGCTTATTGAGCATCATTGCGCCGGCTGTTTGATGCTTCTGCCCGTACGCTAAATGGCATTGTACCAAGCCGGCAATAAAAATTACGGCACAAAATTTCAGTCTGTTGGTTATCACTGGTGTTTATATTAGGTTAACGGATATACTATTGGTTTGGATATATCTTTTTGGGGTGATGCTTATAAAAGCGCCATCACAAATGTAGTATAAACAGTTAATATTTGGGGAGGGAAAATTGAGAGAAAGGTGTCATGCTGAGGCACTCGAAGCATGTGTGCAAAGGCCTATGCGCTCACCCTTCGAGTGCCTCAGGGACACCCAATTTGTCGATTTGCTATTTCTTTTATTTTTGCGCCATATAACTCAGCATCCACTGAATACCAAACTGATCTGTGATCATACCGAAAAATGCACCCCAAAATTGGTGCCCTAATGGCATGGTGATATTGCCGCCTACCGCTAAAGCATTAAATACTTTAGTAGTTTCTTCTTCGCTGCTAGTATCGAGACAAACCATAAAATTATTGCCTTCGTTTACAGTACCCCTGCCCTGTGGCATATCCATCCCCATCAACACCGAACCGCCGACAGGTAATGCAACATGCAGAATCTTGTTGCTTTCATCATCAGACATTGGAGGTGCTCCCGGCATATCTTTCAAACGCTGAAAATTGCTGAACTCGCCGCCAAATACCGATTTATAAAAATTAAAGGCCGCCTCTGTTTTGCCGTTAAAAATTAAAGTGATGTTTGTTGCTTTCATGTTTTTGGTTTTTAGTTGAAACAAATATACATTGAAACTTAAGGTTTAGAGGGGGTGAATTATGCCCTTTTATAGGGTGCTTTGCGACAAAATAGTATTCGTTTATAAGTACGAGCCAACATCAACATACTTTATTTACATTTACATATAACCCGTTGTAATGGAAAAAGTTGCATTAAGTAGTCGCGCCGGCAAATGGATCATGGTCTCCTCAATCCTGGCATCGTCAATGGCTTTTATTGATGGTACTGCGCTCAACGTGGTATTGCCGTCGCTACAAAAAAGTTTAAATGCTACCGGAGCTGATCTTTTTTGGTTACTTAACGCCTACCTGTTAATGCTTGCTGCCTTAATTCTTATCGGCGGCTCATTAGGTGATCAGTTCGGTCGCAAAAAAATATTTATGTGGGGCATTTTCATTTTCATAAGCGGGTCAGCGGCGTGTGGTTTTGCACCTGACGTGGTTTCGCTCATCAGTTTTAGAGTATTGCAGGGAGTTGGTGGTGCGTTGATGATACCGGGAAGCTTGTCGCTGATCTCCTCATCAATAAACGAAAAAGAGAGGGGGAAGGCCATAGGCACCTGGTCGGCGTTTACAACAGTGGTTACCATGGGCGGCCCTGCGCTCGGCGGTTTTTTTGGTGACGCAGGTTTATGGCGCTATATATTCTTTATTAACATCCCGCTGGGCATAGCGGCATTATTTATACTATGGCGATGGGTTAACGAAAGTCGGGAAGAAGGCAGCAATCACCGTTTGGATTTCCCCGGAGCTATAACCATTGCATCAGGCCTGGCACTGCTCACTTTTGGGTTTTTACGTATCCCCACCGTTGGCCTGTATAACTGGCAGGTATATACTTCATTAATCGGCGGTCTTATTTTGCTCACCTGGTTTATAATTATTGAAAGCAAAAGCACTCATCCAATGATGCCATTGCAGCTATTTAAGAACGCCACTTTTAGTGGGGCAAATCTGTTAACCTTCTTTTTGTACGCGGGGCTGGGCGCGGGTATGTTGTTTATGTCTTTAAACATGGTACAGATACAAGGGTATAGTCAGCTACAATCGGGCCTTACCTTTTTGCCCTTTACGGTGCTGATGATCAGTATAGCCCGTTTTGCAGGTGGCATTGCCGATAAGTACGGTCCCCGGCTATTATTAATTACCGGGCCGGCAATTGCGGGCACCGGCTTGCTGCTGCTCTCGTTTGTAAAACAAACCCACGGAGCGGCTGATTATTGGACAACCTTTTTTCCGGGAGTATTGGTTTTAGGTTTGGGTATGTCTATTACTGTTGCTCCGCTTACCGCCGCAGTAATGGGATCGGTAAGCGATCATTTTTCGGGTACGGCATCAGGGGTAAATAATGCGGTATCGCGTATTGCAGGCGTTTTTACCAATGCTGTTTTTGGCACGTTGGCGGTGCTGTTTTTTTCGGGCGCGTTGCAACATGAGGTTAGTCCCTTACAGATCAGCCCCAAACAAAAAACAGTTGTTATGGCGCAAGCGGTTGATTTGGGAAATGCGCAGGTTCCGCAACAAATTGATGTTAAAAACAAAGCAGCAGTAGAAAAGGCCTACCACAACAGTTTCATTGCCGCTTATACCACCATTATGCAAATAGCCGCCGCCCTTGGATTTGCAGGTGCATTGATGGCTGTTATTTTTATCAAAAACAGTGCGGTGAAAAAGGACAAGTAAGTTTACTGGGCTAACGCCCGACTATAGCTCTTTTTATCCGTTGGCTTAATCAAGTTCTCCAACAACCGAACACCAGATGTAATGAATACGTACGATTTAAAGAGCGTGTTTTATTTATAAGTAATTGAAAATAAGTAAGTTATATACAAGGCATTAAAATTGCATATTGCCCTAACAAACCCTAAATAATATGAAAAAGAAAGCATTAACCCTTATTACCGCAATTTTAATAGCTGGCGGCGCCTTTGCCCAAAGCCAAAAAGCCATGCTGTACAGTAAGGACCCACAGCTTGCCAAAAACAAAAAAATAGTGTATGATTTTTGGCGTGAGGTATTAGAAGGCGGACATCTTGAGCTTGCGCCTAACTATATGACGGAGACCTACATTCAGCATAATCCGAATGTGCCAACCGGCAGGCAAGGCTTTCTCGATTTTTTCTCGAAGTTTGCCAAACCGTATCCCATTGTTGATACGATTAAAGAACCATTGATCTCCATTGTTGCTGAGCGCGATCTGGTTGTGCTTAGTTTTAAAGAGATACACCGCGATCCGCGAGATACTTCCAAAAGATACGTTACCACCGGATTTGATATGTTACGGATTGAAAAGGGCAAAATTGCGGAGCATTGGGATTCGGCGCTGAAACGATAGGTTGGCGGTATTATATAATTCAGCATGACCCTGATGATTCCGAAATCGCACCCATTACTCTAACCCGTAATCTTTCAACTTACGGTATAATGTAGCTACACCGATATTTAGCAAACGTGCGGTTTCGGCGCGATTGCCGTGCGCGTGGTTAAGTACCCGCTGGATATGAATTTTCTCGATAGATGAAAGATCAAACGTTGAAACGAGGCTTCCCGCCTTTACGGGTTGTGGCTCCTGCATTTCGTAGGGTAGGAGGGTTTCGTCGAGGATATTGTCATCGGCTAAAATTACGGCACGTTCAATAATATTTTTGAGCTCGCGGATATTTCCTGGCCAGTTATAGGCTTCCAGCTTTTCAATAAAGGCATCGGTAAGTCCGGCAAATTGTTTTTTTACTTTGAGTCCAAAATAATTCATAAAGTATTCAGCCAATAGCTTAATATCCTTTTTCCTGTCGCGCAGGGCAGGCAGGGTGATTTGGAACACCGATAAACGGTAATACAGATCAGAGCGGAAACCTTCTTTGCTCACTTCTTCCTGCAGGTTACGGTTGGTGGCGGCCAGTATGCGCACATTTACCTGGGTGGGTTTGGTATCACCAATTTTGAGGAACTGTTGTGACTCCAGCACGCGAAGCAATTTGGCTTGCAGATCATGGTCCAGCTCGCCTATCTCGTCTAAAAAAATGGTGCCGCCGTTGGCTTCTTCAAAAAGTCCTTTTTTATCTTTTACCGCGCCGGTAAATGATCCGGCTTTATGGCCAAACAACTCACTTTCCAATAGTTCTTTGGTAAAAGCACTGCAATTAACCGCCACAAATGATTTAGCATGCCGGTTACTTGCCTGGTGTATGGCCTCGGCAAAGATCTCTTTGCCTGTACCTGTTTCGCCCAGCAATAAAACGGTGGTATCGGTAAGGGCCACCTTTTGGGCCAGTTTAATAACATCAATAATAGCGGTTGATTTACCTATCAAACGATCGAAACCAAACTTGTCGTTTAACTTTTGCTCAAGCTCTTGCACACGCATTTGTAACAGCGCCTTATCCATGGCTTTGCTAACCAGTGGGATGATCTTTTCGTTATCATCGCCCTTGGTGATATAATCAAAGGCGCCCGATTTAATGGCTTTTACCCCATCGTTTATAGTGCCAAAGGCGGTAAGTACAATAATTTCGGTAGCGGGCCAGCCTGCTTTTATCTGCGCGGTAAGCTCAATGCCATTTGCATCAGGTAGCTTAACATCGCTAATTACAACCGGGATGGCCTCATGCTGTAACTTCTTCAACCCTTCTTTCCCGGTAGATGCTATTAATACATCATAACCCTCTAACTGAAGTATCCGCGCCAGCAGGTTACGCAGGCGCTCTTCGTCGTCAATAATTAACAGCTTATCTTTTTGCATGATTTGAAGGCAAAAGTAGTTAGTATTTTTTGATTTCGGGTTTTGGATGCCCGATTTCAGATTTTTGAAAATGTTATTTCATTTCAAACAAAACTAATCCACATTATGTCAAATGCCTCACGACAATTTGTGTGCCAATAGAGGTTACTTTAAAATTTATGCGTAACGAATGAACAATGGTACTCTTGAAGACGCTTTTTTCCTATCAAAATGAAAACAATTATCATAACGATAGAGATTGAAAATAGAGAAAGGTTTAAGAAAACGCCCGAATTGCTATTTAAAAGCCATTATAGATTAAAAGCAACTTAAGGCACCCTTTTTGAAACCAAAAGAGAAAAACTGTAATGGAACGTGAACTAAAAGAATATCATGACTTAAGAATTGAGGCCCCTCTGCAATTTTTAAGTGAACAAATACACAAAGAACTGGAGATAGCTGATGCTAATCCTTTTATAAAGATCAGCACGCCCGATAAAAGTATTCCCTTTATCATCCTGTCTGATGGTGGAGTGGTGGCTGATATCAGGGCAAATAATCCAAAAACAATAGCGGGCAGCATGCTATCCAAATTCCCTACGGATAATTTACAATTGGGTGCGGGGTTTATTGACGTACATTTTGGTAACAAAACATTAGTATTTCGCCATGTAGAGAGTGGTATTTTTGGGAAGAAATGGCTGGTGGATGATGTAGCTTCGGCATTGCAAACGGAGTTGAATTTATATTACCCTGATTATAAGATTCGCTCCCGTTAATCATCACGCAGGGATTAATCCCGCAAAATGCTCTTCAGTTTAACTTTTTTCATGAAAATCAAGATTTTACCAACCGTTCTTGTGGAAGATGCTTACAGGTGACAATTTGAATGGCACATTTTGTAACTTCACATTTATAATCATCATCAAAAAAATGTGGATCTGCCCGTTATGTAACCAACAATTTGTAAATACCAACCAGGTACATTCGTGCCGGGATAAGGAGCTTGCCGATTTTATGGCAGGCAAAAGCCAGCATACCGTTGAGCTGTTTGATTATTTGGTAAAGGAGTTTCGGCAAATAAACAGTGATATTAAGGTACAGCCGGCAAAGTCAATGATCTGTTTTGCGGGCCGCGTAAGATTTGCTTATGTAATTCAATTGGGTAAAAACTTTGTTGATGTGGTTTTTCCATTTAAACAGGCTTATGCCGATAACCTCTGTTTTAACAAGATAAAACCCGTGCCCGGCAGTAATGATTATAACCATCACCTGCGACTTTATACCGCGGATGACCTTAACGACGAGGTGAAAATGTATATGAAAATGGCTTATGAAAACACCGTTAAATAGAGAAAGCTTTAAACGCGCTCATATCCATCAGCCTTTTCATCGGTTAACCACAAATAGCGTTTTTCGTTGCAGAATGAACAGAAATAAACTTTAATGGGCAAAAAGAACAATACACCACGTAATATCCAATTTTTTTCGATTGAAAAGTGATACACTGTATTGCATTTGTAGCATTTTAATTGGGGCTTATTCATAACTATACAAATGACTTACGGCGTTAGCCGGGTTCTTAGTTCTATAAATGTAAACATTAAAACACATGCTATATTATATTCAGGTTAATTAATTTATTAAATAATCAAATAACTTTCAGGATACCTAATATAATTTGAATTCAAATTATATTAGGTATCCTGAAACCGGATAATTTATTTATTATCTTGAGCCCAATTTATATGAAACCTGTTAACCGTTATCTGTTAAAGCTATCCGCCTTTTTATTGTTGATTGTAGCTTTGCAAGGTTGCATGAGTAAGGCCGGGAGCTGGAAAAACGACCAGATAGAAGCCGGAAAAAGAGCTGATTTTCATGATCTCAACAATCACGTTCTTGCTGATCTGAAAGCCAACGACCTGCGGCATCTGAACAACTACATGTCAAAAGATCTGCATGAAAACACCTATACCGAACGACAAGTAGAGCATATCAGCAATAGCTTGAGTGACAATACCTTTACCTTGCTCGATGAATTTTATGTAGTTAATAAATTCCGTGATTTTGATACCGTAAAAGCAACAGGAAGCGGCATAAACTGTTATGGCCTGGTTTACCCCGGTACCGAAAGGGAAATGTATATGGCTTTTTTTGCACCAAAAGCCTCTGCTAATAAATATTTAATCAGCCTTATTTATGCCAAATACAATTATGGCTGGAAACTGAGCGAGCTTGACCTTGCACCTTATACCATAAATGGCCAAACCGCAACCGAGCTTTTTAAATACGCTAAGGACGAATACAATAAAAAACATCTTATCGAGGCTTATAATGCCAGCAGCTTAGCGATCTCGTGTTTAAAGCCGAGTGAGGTGTGGGAATACCAGAACGAAAACGATGTGCATGACTTTTACAGCAAACTAATTGAGGAAGCTAACAACCAATACAAGTTCCCGTTTACAATTAACCAGGTAGTTACAAAGCCATTGCTCATAAAAGTATACAACCAAACCAATGACGAAGGGTCGTTCCCGATAGTTTATTATATATCAAAAATAAAACTGGCGGATACCACGGCCATCAAAAAGGAAAACATAGAGATCAGAAAAGCCGTAAACACTTTAATGCCGGGTTTAAATCAGCATAAAAAATATGTCTTGTACTCGGCTTTTAACCAATTGTCCACCGGAAAGAAAACCGTTGAGCATTTTGACATGACGGATAAACTTCAATAACCGTTAAGAGGAGCCGGGAAATAGGTTAACAAGTAGATTTATTTATCCTCAAAACACACACAATCATTACAATGATTTAATTTGCGTGATGTAATTATACCCACGGCGGTTCGTTAAGTTTGTAGCCTTTAATTGTGTTTTAAATGAAAAAATATCCCTTTATCTGCCTGATATTTTTGTGTACGCTGGCTTTAATATCATGGGGACCCACCGGCCACCGTGCCGTTGGGCAAATAGCCGATAATCACCTTAGCTCTGCTGCCAAACTCGCTGTAAAAAAGCTATTGGGCAATCAAAGTCTTGCTGATGTGAGCAACTGGGCCGACGAGTTGCGTTCTGATCCGCAATATAAATACACCGGCGCATGGCATTATGTAAATGTGCCTCCGGGTTACACTTTTGAGCAGTTTAGCAACGAGGTGAAAAACATGCACGAAGACAATGTATACAAGATGGTGTTACGTGCCGAAAGTGATTTAAGAAACCCGGATAAATCCACTTCAGAAAAAGTCACAGCATTAAAATTTTTAGTCCATTTTGTGGGTGATCTGCACCAACCTATGCATGTAAGCAATGCCGAAGATAAGGGCGGTAATACCATCGAAATAAAATTTAACGGAGTTGATGGCAATTTGCACGGTTTATGGGATAGCGGCCTTATTGAGCACCAGGGACTAACTTATAAACAGATGGCTACAAACTATGATACGGCAACCTCTGCCGAAATTGCTAAATGGCAAAGTGACGACCTGATGGTTTGGCTTTGGGAATCGTATCAGATTGGTACCATTCTTTATAAAGAAGCCGCTGAAAATCCTGATTTTGATGAGGATTATTATAAATCGCACATCCCGGTAGTTGAAAAACGAATCGAAAAGGGTGGCATCAGGCTGGCAGGAATATTGAATGGAATTTTTGATGGGGATGGTAGCAAGGGAGCTACGGAGAAATAATTCCTGATGATATTACACATCAATAATTTTTAATACGCTGTTAATTATTAAATTTGTAATATATTAAAGATGACAACAATAACGGCAAGTATACCTGACAACTTAAAAGATAAGCTTAAAAAGTTTATTGAAGAACTTGGTGGCGAGGTAATATCAGAATCTAAGTTGTCCAGAAAAAAAGCTGTGTTAAAAGAATTGGAAGATGCTTTTAACGAGGCAAAAGATATAAAGGACGGCAAAAAACAAGGTCTAACTTTAGAACAGATTCTTCTTGCCAAATAGAGTAGTCACAACAGATGTATTTGCCCGCAAGGTGAAATTTCTATTAAAGAAATATAAAACCCTTGGCGAAAGCTTATTCGATCTTCAGGATCAATTGATCAAAAATCCCCGTTTAGGTGTTAGTTATGGTTCAAATATTTATAAAGTGCGTCTTGCTGATCCATCAAAAGGAAAAGGAACAAGCAGAGGATTTAGGGTTATCACCTATTTAGTGACGGAAGACGCAGACGCTACAATTATTCAATTAATAACCATATTAAATAAATCAGAAGAAGCATCTATTACAAAAGATGATGTACTTAAATTGATTAAAAAAAGTGGTTTATAAATATGCGCCATAAAGCTATCTATCCTTCTAACTCCCAGCTTTCTATTTCGTAACAGTCATATCTGATTTTTAAACAGATATATTTTTACACAGTAACTTTTTTGATTGATTGCGCTTAAAGTTATTGCTGTGATATTTAGCAACGTATATTCGCTGCTTGGTTATGTTTAAAATCTTATTCTTTCTGTAATGAAAAAAAAGGTGCTTCTGATAATTTTTTCGGCGATAATTATTAATGCAAAAGCACAGTATGTGAGTTTAAATGCCGATGAAGTGAACGCTTTAAAAACAGCCATTAACACCGATAAAAATTACGCAGAAACATTTGCTCCCTTTTTATCCAGGTCAAAACAAGCGTTGACCGAAACGCCGGATCCTATTGAAAAAATACAATCAGAAGGGTTATTAGCAGGCAACCCTGCAAAAGTGGCCAGTTTAGCAGCAGTTGAAGATGCCGGTAAAATATACTCGCTGGCGTTGGCATACCGGTATTCTGACCAAAAAAACTATTTGGATAAGGCTACTGAATTTTTGCTGGCCTGGGCAAAAACTAATAAAGCCAGTGGCAACCCTATAAACGAAACCAAGCTCGAAGATATGTTTACAGGGTACGATCTGATCCGCAAGGATATACCGGCACAAGACCGGGCCGTTATTGATCTATGGCTGGATAGTATTGCGGATGCCGAAGCAAACAGTTCATCAGCATTGCAAGGCAGGGGAACGGCTATTAATAACTGGAACTCACATCGCATTAAAATAATCACGCTGATAAACTATACCCTGCATACCAACAAGTACGACAAGTTGATCATCAGCGAACTGGAAAAACAATTGGCCATAAATTTAAACCCCGATGGCACAACCCACGACTTTACAGAGCGTGATGCCTTCCACTACCATACCTATGACCTTGAACCATTGGTAACCACCTGCATTGTTTTATACCGTGCAACCGGCAAAAACTATTTTGATTATCAAACACCTAATGGCGCATCAATCAAAAAATCGGTTGATTTTATGACGCCTTATATGACCGGCGAAAAAACACATGGCGAATTTGTAAACAGCACCGTTCCGTTTGATATTGCCCGGGCAAAAAATAATGAAAAGGGCTATGCAGCGGGCACCCTGTTTAATCCTATAAACGGTTTGTACCTGTTTTCGCTGGCAGCATATTTTGATCCGGCTTACGTGAGCATCATACAAAAAGCTGCCCAAAGCAACAGTTATTTTAACTGGCAACTAGCAATAAACGGCGTAAGGAACAAGGTAAAATAATAATCCTATTTCAAATACTTGCTTAAATTCTCAAGATTTATAGCTTCGGGGCGTAAGTACACATCCTTTACCTGTTGGGGTGTATTGTGCTTGTACAAAAAATCAGACCAAACCATAAACCATGCCCACTCTGGCTGTGCTTTTAAAATGGCCAGGTTGGGTAATTCGCCAACCTCGGTAAGGGCAATAAGTTTGCCGTTTGCCAAGCCAAGCAATTCGTTATAATCGCTTTGCTCATAATCCGAATGGTAAATATCGGCACCCAAAACATCCACATATTTGGCGCCCGGATAATAATCTTTATAGGTGTAAGCCTCGTCTTCCGGGATATCCCTTAACCCATTTGCGCCCCAAACCCATAACAAGTTATTTAGATGATGATAGTTGGTATAACGATCATACATCATTTTCCATAATTTGGCTATGCCATCTTTCCCTTTGCGATTTCCCCACCAAAACCATACACCATTCATTTCGTGATATGGCCGCCACAGCACGGGAACATGTGCATCGCGCAACTGTTTTAGCCATTCGGCAACCTGATCAATTTGTTTAAGCCATCTGTTATTCAAATCGGTTCCGGGCGTAATAAGCTGTTGCCATTGTTCGTCGGTCAACTTGGCTTGTACGCTTTCTTTCCAGCCATAAGGAGGATTATCAATAGGCCGGCCCTGATGAAACATCAGGCAAATAACATATCCCTGTTTATATCTTTTTATTGCTTCATTAACAATTTCCTGCCCGTTATCTTTTGTGCCGCTCCAAATAAAATCATTACCCCAAATAGCCGGATGCACGCCCGTAATGGACTTTACACTATCCAGGTACTTATCGGGCTGCTGTATGTAGTTATGCTGACCCGATAGTATATGCTTTCCTTTAATATCATAAAAAAATTTCAGCAGATTTTTGGCCTCTATACTGGCTTCGGGATTTACCGGCGCAAACTGTTGCTGAGCAACGCCGCTCATACTATAAAGTAAAAAGGCAATAACGAAGGTAATTTTCATAATAAAGCGTTTTTAAAAGTCTATAATTTAATGGCCTTTGATGGTGCCGACTCATTATCCTGTAAATCAACGGCGCGGATAGTAAATTCGCCTTTAGGCAAAGCCTGTTCAAGCGGGCTCCAGTTGGTAAGCGGCGTAAAGGCTATACGGTTTCCGTTTAAGTAGATGTTGTATCCCTTTACGGCCCGGTTATCATGCGATGCTTTCCAGCTTAGGCCATTTTGTGTTCCTTTTTTATAGGATGTTAAAGCTGTTGGGATAGATGGCACCTGTTGATCTGGGTACAAACGGTTGGTACAGTTAATCAATGCCCTGAAATTATGATAGGTACCCTTCCAGATCTGTCCTTTTAGTGCATTTTTATATTGAGGCTGCTTGTCTAAGCCTCCCTGATACCAGTCGCCATACTCATGGTCAATCAAATATGTTTTAACATATAGCCATAATTGGTTAAACTTCTCTTCGTATCTTAAAGTATCGTTGGGATACTTATCAGCCATCATTAAAAGAGAATTTAGTCCTTCGGCCTGGGCCCACCAGTTTTTGGTATCGGCAATAATGGTTATGCCCGGTTTGTTTTTAAAGTAATAGCCTTCATCGTAAAAGCCGCCCACCTGTTTGTCCCAGCCGTTTATCAATGCGTCGTCAATCATTTTTTTGGCAATCGTTTCGGTTACGGTATCATTTTTGAAACCGAGCGCATGCGAAGCTTCGAGCATCAAATAACCCGTTTCTACATTATGGCCAAAAGAAACATGATCAAGCTCGCGGTGTTTCATCATAACTGCTTCGGTCGAGTCGTGGTACGAAACGGGTGTCCAATCGGGCTTAAAAAACAGAGTTAAGTCGCCCCGCGGGTCAACAATTTTATCCCTTATGAGGTATAGCATTTCTTTTAATCGCTCGCGCAGCAGGCTGTCGGGCCAAACGCTGTACAGCTCAGTTAACGATTCGAGCAAATGGATAGAAGTATTTTGATCTTTATATCCTAATTCAGCAGTTGAGACTACATCGGCAGGTCGTTGTATTGGCGTGCCGTCTCTTTCCATGTGCTGATAGTAGCCTTTGTAAATAGGGTCGTGACTATGTTTCTCCAGCCAATTAAACTCCCTTATGGCGAGCTTCAAAGCGCTCGTATCTCCGGTTGCCCGATAATAGGCCGCCAATGCGTATAAGGCAAATGAATTGCCGTAAGCCTCTTTGGGTGCAAAGCTGCCCGCTTTTGGTTTCCCGGCTCTATCGGTAAATGTATAAAAGCCGCCGTATTGTTTATCCCACAAAACATCTCTTAAAAACTTAAATCCGTGCTCTGCACCTTGTTTATAATAAGTAACAGTTGGGAACAGCTCCATTGCCCTTGCGTTGCTCCATACATGGCGGGCCTGGGTAACAATCATTTTATCTTGATTACTCCCGGTTTTAAAATCATAAGTAAAAGCGCTTAAAAAGCCACCGTCAGCGGTATCAATAGCGGCAGGGTACCAGGGCTTCAGCAATTCATTTACCATGGAGTATTGCATTTCGTGATAGGTTTTTTGCCTGTCTTTTTTTTGCTGCGCAGATGGCTGACAAAATACAGCGGATGGAATGAGTATAATGCCTGCGAAGGCATATCTTAATACTTTTATTGGTTGAAACATTTTATGGTTTTATAATTAGCA
>OLKV01000248.1_pt1 | contig 15536 bp, 22 predicted proteins | sample 1604391 | NCBI WGS metagenome assembly OLKV01 (sample SAMEA104055711, study PRJEB20765) | soil metagenome | isolation source: soil | reverse complement strand
TCCTCAGCATTCGGCGCTATATTTACGGTGTATCTTTTTTTTGAAACCCTAAAAAAAAATCCTCAAAATTAAACTCAAGAACCTCACGGCATAATAATAACAATGCTGCAGGCGTATTAATATGATTATCTATGTTGTTTGTGCTACCGGAAGCATTTGTTAATCTGGCAGCTTCATCGATTGAAAGAGCATAAACCAAGTAACCTAATAGCTCATCAGTTTTGGATTTATCTAAACTTTTTAACGCTAATTTAAATATATAAAACAGCAATTCGCCACGCTTGAGCCGTATAGCCTCTTGAAGCTCCTGCAACTCTTTTGTATCCACTTCTGAATTAGTAACTCCTGTACCTAACTTTAAATGCGCAAAAGCTTCAAGTACAGCAGGGGCAAAACCTAATGCATCATAAAACTCAATATCAGTATGAGCCAAACAACTTAAAACAGATCTAAAAACATGTATACATTCGGTGGCTTTGAATTTATGAATATTAAATTCTTTTTTCTCACCACCGTCAGTTACAGTAAATTTTTTACTTAATACCCGCATTATAATAACGCCGATAGAATAGCAACTGTACCGGCTAATGAGAACTGGTCAGGAGGGCTAAAACTAACCTTCATGGTATAATCTTCTACTTTTTCGCCTAGAGATATTGGTATAGCTTGGCTGTCAAAAGTGAAGTTACTCAGTGTGGCCACATATCCTTGATTTGGCGTGCCTATAGTTAGAATACCATCAGTAAAGGGTCTGGTTTTCCACTGCTTATTAATGACATTCAAAACATCAAATAAGGCAGGGCAAGAACCCCTTAAATTCATCATGCCAGTAACATTACCAGCAGCAGGATTAAGCCACTTAGCAATTATTCCATCCGCACCAGCTTCGGAACTAATGGCGTCAACTGTGTCAAACTTAATCATTGAACCAGCGCCAAAACCACTAAAAGGAATTATCGCGCCAGCCATCACCGATTTATATATTATCACTGCATTTTTTGTTGTTAAGTCAAATATTACAGGTGTGCTCATAATTTATTTCCTTATAAAACTGCGATTATAGAGCCATTGATAAAGACAATAGCGCCTGACGCGGTGTAAAAATATTTATAATTTATAGTACGATTTAATCTATCAACCGTTATCTGAATATAGTAACCTGAGTCAGTTAAGATATTGCTAATATCAAATCCAGCTAATGTTTTAAGTCGAGCAATTACCGTGTTAGAAAAGGTATTACCGATTCCAATTGTACCGTTTGCAATAGCTTTAATTGCCACAGCTACTAACTCAGCATTAACAAAACCAGCGCCAGTATCATTTGCCGGCAATTTAGGCAATGCCGCCTGTAAGTTGGCTAATGCAATTACTTGTGCATTATTTTGCCAAGCATCGTTATATAAATTATCCAACCATAAAAAGTCACCACCTACAGTGCCAAGTTCAGAAAAATCAAACTCATCTCCTCTAGCTGAAAATTTTGTATAAAAATTAAACCCATTCGCTACTAGATTATCAAATTTATCATCGCTATCAACTAACGGAACAATACCCGCAAAAGCTTTTGCATTAAAGCTAATTGTGCCATTTAGTGCAGTATAATCAATGCTTGCGCCAGTTCCCTGAATAGCCTGAGCTAAATCTAGATTGCCATATTGAAGAGAAATTGGGACATTAGGCACTACCTTTGGTATTCCGTTCGCATCTAGTTTTATAGAGGCATAACCGTTAGCGATTAGTGCCGCCGAAAACCCGGAAGGATTGCTAGTTGTCAATACAGCTTCTAATGACCAGAATGTATAAACGAATTGCAATGTTTGAGATGCCAGCCACGCAATTAAGGCAAGCGCCGTAATATATCCACCTTCTGAATAAATTGAGAATAATGTAGTGAAGTTAAACCAGTTAGTATCTTGATTTTTAATGTTATTCATATTTTGTGAGGGCGTAAGTGCTCCACTACCTTGTGACAATACCGCACCATTTGCGGCCAATAACAACATAGCTTCAGACAGCGGAGTATCGGTAGGGTAAGCCACAGTACCACCAGTTACACTATTGAAAATAGTAAATGCGGAAGTTACGCTATCCCATGTTACCGTAAGTGTAGCTAACTCTAACTGTAACGCTGTTTCTATTGTAGCAGCCATTTGACTAAAGGACGTATCGCCAGAAAGATCAATACCAGACGCTACGTAAGTAATACCACCAAATATAACATGTAGACTACCCGACGTGATAGCTTGTAATGTAGTTAAATTAGTTGTTGTATTGAGTGCGCCCCCGCGTATCCAAGCACCAATTGCACTTGTAACAAAATACGAATACTTAATAAATGCGGGCGTATTAATATTTGTCGTATACGTAGCAAAATAGAATTGCGCATACTGGTATTCTAAAGATGACGCTCCAAAATAATCACTCACGGCGTCCGGTGATGTAAAAGTTTTAATCGTATTAAATGGTAGAATTGGGTTATTATCCAAAATCATACCGGCTAAATTAAATCCATTACCACCACCAGATACGGCGGTGCTTTTGATATTTATAATTTTGTCTATTGATGTAGTAGTCATAAATTCACCTTTTTAAAATTTATTCGCTTGGCAATGAGTTCGCCTCATATGATTTACCTGTAATTGTATCAATTCCCAGATCTGCGACCGTTACAACTCTATTATAAAACAGTCTAACTTTTACCATAAATCTAGGTAAATATTGCTCTCTTCCAGATATACTGTTTAAATTAATTGGAGGATCATTGCTGCTAACGCTGCATTTGTAATTGTTATCATTAAAAAACTGATTAGCAAATTTGCTATTTAACAACGCGCCAAATTGTCCAGCGTCTTCCTCTGCGGTACTTCCATAAAAATCTATCTGAAATGGAGCCTCTATCAAAGTTGTAGAGGTATCAATATTATTAATCGGGTCATACTCTTGTAACGGTAATAAAATCTCGTCTTTTTCGTTCAACTTAGTCATTATAACATAATTCCCGCTTGATGGCATAACGGTATTATTTTGTTGACCTATAAATATTGTTGCATTACTATAATTGGTGGTGTTCGCCAATATAAGTGATTTTATTGCAGTATATAGCTGTAGTACAGTCATGGGGTTGTCTCGTCAACACCCTGCGCACCAATTACATTAATCCAGCCACTTTCAAAGTTTTCCAAATATTCTACTATCTTATAAGCAAAACCATTCCACAAAATATAATCACCAGCGGTTTGGATTTGTCGGTTTAAACCTTGTACAGTATTATTGTAAACAAAATAAAATCTTTTATAAATACTGTTATCGTTATAATAATCCTTATGTTTTAACTCTTGAGTATCCACGGGTTGTACCTGTGCGCTAACTCCAGTAGTTGTAACATATTCCGCAATAACTGACCCTGCCGCATCTACATCCTGCGTCGTCCAAATGCGTAGACTTACCGTATCATTTTTATTAAGCATTTGTATTAAATTAGTGGATAATTTAGCAACGTTAAGACCTAAACTCATTTAGTTACTTCCCACGCTATGCTTTTTGACATTTCCCCGGTATCAATTAATGGGTCAGCGCCGTTTTTAATTTCCACCGTTCTCTCAGAGTTTGGCGTAAAATCGCCCTCTTCGATTGTTTCTCTAATGTCAGCAACTGCCTGCGCGCCGACAACAACCAAAGCCTTTTCTATATCCCCACCATTATCTTTAGTGACATGGATGGCTGTCTTAGCCCATTTAGCTTTTTGCTTAGTTACAGTATTTTGCATAAATGGACGAGGCGGTATATCTATTGTATCAGGCACATCAATACCTTTTGCAGCGCCACGAGCTTTATACTCATCATCAGTAGCATAAGTGCCACCATATTCATTTTTAGCGGCAATTTGAGCTTCTTTGCTACTTAAAAAACCAATACTTAAAGTCTTTTTACTGGATTTGATTTTATCAACTAAAGTGTTTAAATTTATCGCTTGGCTTGTTATTTTTATACTCATAGGTATAATCCATTATAGCCAGAGGATAAATACAGTCCGTTATAACTAGGGGATGCATGGTGAGTAAATCCACCTCTGCGATTAAGTAATTCCCAGCACTTAATCCCATATGTAGATTGCTTCCACCAATTATAATCACCAACTTCAAGCCCAATATTAACAGTGCCAGTAGCCCCACTATTCATAACACCAACAACACCATTTGTATCAATAGTGAGTAAATGCGCTAATATTTGGCACGAAACAAAGTACCATAATGGATAACCTATATTCGTCCATACATTAGCGTCGGTATTATAATGGGCGACTTGATTTTTGGTGAACGGGATTGCCCCAGCACCAAAATTTGCAGAACCAGCAACGGTACAAAGATAGTCTGAGTCCTTTGTGCCGTTTGTCAACGTTGGCGTATTTGTAGAGGCATTCCATGTTTTAGATGGGATAACATTACAACATAACGCCAATATTGGCACTCCAACCCCGTTCACTCCCTCGTTATACCAATTATACAGAGACGTATCCGTATAATTGGCAAATTGAGGAAAATCAATTTTAAATTGAGTGGGGTCGAATGGTATCACTAGCCGGCAACTTTATTTTGAAAGTCTTCGCCGTAAGCAACACCCTTAGACGGGTCGACAATCGTTAAATCTTTAGCAACTAATCTATTATTTCCTAAATCAATCGATTGTGTATCCGGGTCTTTAAGGTATTTCTCAGCCTCATTTATAGTTTTGAACATTTTGACAGCACCAGATTTAATCAACACATGATTTTTACCATAATACTTTTCAATAAGTTCCCAGTCAGTGTGCTCTAGGTACGTAATTCCACGGCTTGGATGATATGCACCAAAACATGTAATTGTTTTTAGCACTTGATTAATCTTAACGCGATTTGCGCCACTGTCATCTTTTTCTAGGGTAACAGTCTCCATTGTCTTGCCATCCAAACTTGGAGGGTAAACATCAAAAGGGTAGTTATGTACCCCCTTATTAGCTATATAAACAGTCGACATATTATACCCCTGACATTAAATAAATACCGGATGATTGAGCGCCATAGAATCCGGTAATTGTCCATGAAAATACTTGATTCCAGTAAGTTTCATGAGGGATAACCGGACCTGCTTTTAACAGTTGTTGGAACACATTAAGAGCACATTCTTGACCACCAACCATATCATAAATAATAGCCATGTAGTTAGGAGTGCTAGAGCCGATTGGTGTACCAGTTCCTTGCATAAATTGAGCAGCAACTATTTCCATTCCTGGGAAAGTGTCCAATAAATAAGTTTTTAAACTCGGGAAGCCAACGGGTCCAGGAATAGCAAAATAAGCCATATTAACAGGTGGTACAATTAGATAAAATTTATCCTTGTAGCAATCTGCTCTTGCCATTGTTGACACTTGGATTTTTGCTTGTAATGCGATTACATCAGCCACCATTTCAAGATATGTTTTTGTGGACCAGTAAGAAAATCCACTAACCCCGTTAGGAGAAACTGCCACTTTATTAGCTAACTCGGGTGCATTTAATAGACCGTATACCTGTTTACCCGCATAACCAAAGAACCAAACCTTGTCTTGCTCTAGTTTAATACGCTCTGCCATACCTTCGCGTTTTTGTCCAATTGCATCAATTTTAGCTTGACCATACATCTGAATTTCTAATTCGCCGTAACTTACAGTCGTCATCATGCGTAATGTATCACGAGCAACCCAGTTACTGTTAATTGTAGACATACCGCCGCTACCATAGTCTGCGTAATTTTCGCTATGACCATCATAAGAAATTGTCGGAATACGAATACTTTCAGTTTCCCATACTCCTAATTGGTACTCATGAGATACTCTACGGCTTACTGTGGGTTGTAACAACTGCATGAATACGCGATTACTAAATATAGTATTGAGAATCGGGTCAATACCATTGCTTGGCACGGAATAAGCATAGGTATCATCCATAGCAAATTGACCAAGTCTATCCTCAGCTAATCGTGCAACCGCATTGCGTTGGCTTCCATTGCTTTCATCATAGATTAACATTTGACTGTTAATATTACGACCAGCAACATCATGGAAAGATATGCCATAAGCGCCTTTAGCATCTCTAGGTTTTAGCAAAACCTGATTGCCTGCTGAATTCATTGATTTATTCATTTTGAACAATGAACCAGTTATTGCATCGTGTTCGGTTCTGCTTTTGGAGTCTAGCATTAATTCTTTTACATTCATTTTTATACTTCTTTCTTTAGAACTGCTTAACGTTTGACATTACGACGATGTTTGAACCTGCCGTAATATTATCAGGAGTAGCATTAATAACTTTAAACCCTGGCACTAATACATAACCGCCCGGAATTGTTAAGCTAGTTTGCGACTTAACTGTTCCATCAGTCTCATTTTGTACCAAAATATCACCAGCTAGAATTATTCCGCCACCATTTAGAGACGGTGCGTAAACTAGGAATGTACCTTGATTAACCAGGTCAATATTATCACCAGCTTTAATGGCGAAACCATAACCGTATTGCTCAGTTGACCACGGGATAACGTTTTGTTGCGATCTCCATACATAACCCGCAAATGGTTTTGTGCCATCGGGTAATTGAGTAACATTACTATTTGCATGTACTGTATTACTGGACGCTGCAATAATACCCCATGCGAATGTACCAACCATAATAACGCCATTTAATGACGCACTATCAACCTGTTTACCAGTAACAACATTTACCTGTTGTAAACCGTAAGAATCACCGACTATACCACCACCTGGGTACATCACATCTGTTTGGGGGATTGCTCGTAGTACCATATTAGTTTACTCCTTTAATCAAGTTAAATAATGGATTCGTGCTTTTGCTAACTACCGATGTAGCATCAGAAGCAAATTGTTGAGCGTAGCTATTGCTATCCCGAACAATTTTTTTGTTATTTGCTAACGTTTCTAAAATTGCGGTTTTAACTTCCATGCTTTTTGCAGAATGGTCAAAACCTTCTTGTGCAATTTTTAGAGTCTTATTGATTTTGCTTTCTGCGCTGTCGTAAAGCATATGTTCAGGCAGTTTACCGATTACGCGCTCACACAAAGCTGTAACTTCTGTATTAGCTCTCATCATATCCATAGCCATTTGTGATGCTTTTTCAGCAATCTTTTTTTCGTCCATAGCAATTATCGCTCTGTCTTCGGCTGGTTTTTTTGGTTCGTTATCTTCGACTTTTGGCTTTTTAGGTTCCGGCTCATTGTCCTTAGCTCCTGGCTCTTTTGGCTCTTTGGGTTCGTTGTCTTTGGCTGCCTTATCAGCGGCTTCTTTTTCCTTGATTTTCTCGAGCTTTTCTTCCATGCTGTCAAGCATTTCTTTCTTTTCTTTTGCGCCACCCTCAAATTCATCCTCAGCCTGTTCTTTTAGCTCTTTGATTTCTTTCTCAAGCTCTGAGCTATCGCATGCCTTAGCATCTAGCGCAAACCGATATAGGGTTTTTAAAAATGTATTTTTCATACTTAGTCCTTTAAAATTGTTATTTTTAATATTAATATTGCTATCTGCAACTTGTGCACCATCTACGCGCCCAGCATCAACAAGGGCAACATGATTCCCGCGAATATTGGTCATTTTGAATTGATATTTTTTATTCTTAAACGTACCATCCTCTTTGACTATGTCATATTTATACCCCACCGATAAACATTTTTTACCTTCGGGATGCCCTTCGTCTGCCTTTTCGATGGCATCAATAGCATCTTGTTTCCACACCACGACGGTATTTAATAAATCGTCACCGTCCATGCGCGCATCCGTTCCAACCGTTCCCAACCAGTATTTATCTTGAGGAATTTCCGTAGTTACGGCAATGTGTTTATCAAGTAATGATAGTCCTTTGTAGGTATCAATAGCTTTTTCAATTTCCTCACGCGGGCGTAATACGCCGTATCTTTTTTTTGCATCTAATCCAAGTTGTTCCCAGCCCTGTATTTCTTCGCCCAAATATTCAGATACGCAAGCGGATGTTAAAATACAGTCGGTAACGTATAAATGCCCGTTACCGTCGTTAATTCGACGATTTGAACTTTTACCATACTGTACTTTATTTGTTGAGTATTGCACTATTTTTCACTCTATATAATTTGTTTATGCCATATTATACTATAGCAATAATCAGTATATTATCACGAGAGTGGTAATTGATACAACTTTTATTTTTATTGGGAGAGTATTTTAGTTTGTATATGTGGGATTATTTGTCAAGTTTATTACCGGTTTTGCTATTAATACCAGGAATGAATGGCGCACTGTAGCAATTACAACCCGGTTTTTCCGCTGGATGTATAAACTCTCCATCTATTTCACAGCCTTTGGCAATGTCATAAACAGTATTATTAGCGTGTAAATGGGATTGTCTAGGTACTCGACTAATCTTACTATGTTTCCAAATTTCTTGAGTTATGCCAGCATCTAGTAAAACAGCATCGTTTATGGCTTGGGTTGCTTTGTCAATTTGGTCACGCGCTATAAGCTTTATACGTTTTTCGCTAAATTTGGCTCCGTGGATTTTTGAAAGCTCGCCTTTCATATAGTCAATATCACGACCGCGCATTAATGACTCTTGCAATGCTTTGTATACTTGGTCTTGCATGTCTTTATCAATATTGGTAATTAAATCTACATTGCTTCTGATTAGGGCATCTTTAGCGATTAAAGCCCGCTGATTTTCGTTATTAAAATTAACGACTAAAAACTGCAAATCCTCCGGCACTGACTCTGTAACGCTATTTTTTACATCCATAGTTGTTTTTTTATCAACTTTATTAATGTAAAATATTGGCAATCTATTGAATACGCTTCTGTATAGTTTATTCAATTCTACTATTTTTTTAGATAATTTATTTTTGACCGTTTGTGATAAATTAGCATCGAATATAATTTTACCATCTGTAAATATGTCAGGAATATTTTCTTTGTAAACTTCGACGGTTATATTAGATAATCTTTGCCAGTAGTCCGTTAATACCTGACTCATATCTCTAGCGTATTGTACTTTAAGCACAAAAGAGGGGCGAATTGGACTACATTCAATCCCCAATACAGTCTTACTCTGCTTCATTTTCAGGGTCTTTAACTGTTAAATCAATGCCTTCTTCAGCTTCTAGACCTTCATATCCAGAGTTGTCACTTGCATTAAGCCGATTAACAATCGCCTCTTCTGATATTAGACCATTTTGATAATACTGAATATCTACATTAGCATCCATAACCCTAATTTCTGCTTCTTCTTTCGGGTTCGCTGTTTCAAGATTTACCCATTTAAAGGTGATGCTCTCGTCAATTTCACCCCAAAGATTCATCATAATAACTTTTGTTAGCCACTCAACATTATGGTCTGCCATGTTTTTCTGATCATCTCTAACCTTATCATTGTTAGCCTCTTTTTCAGCATCGCCCCTAGCACTAAAGCCAGCAGGAGTAAAGCCGAACAGCTCTAAGGCTGATATTCCAGCAGTTGCACACATTAATTCAGCATTTTGCCTAACTACGTCTGGTACATTTCCAATATCATAATCAAGTTTGACCATTTTCTCCTCGCCCTGAGTCGTAATTACATCTCCGTTTTTCATTTGTTGCTGGGCTAGCTGTACGCGCATACCCAATGGTGGTGTACCATTTTGAGACTGATTATTAGCTACCGCTCTTAAATCTGCGCCCTCTAAAATCATAAACTTTAACTTTTGAACAATCTTAATTTGCTCATTTTTAGCTGTTAGATAGTGGTTTGTGTCGTACATTAATTGTTGAATAAGGGGTAAGCCCATAAATTGATATGTTGGCTTTAGGTAATCCGGTAATTCGTTGTAAACAAAATGTGCTGCTCTGCTTTGATGCAAAATCTTGCCCATAACAAGCCATCTTTCCGGCTTGTAAAACCATTCACTTAGAGGATCGTCACTAATCCAATTAATACCTGTGATACTCCATGGTAGAACCACCTGCAAGTATTGAATATCACCTATACCGATTTTATTAATTAACAGCTGCTCTTCTCGCTCGTTGAAACCCTGGTAACTGCCGTCATCGCCTTTAAGTTTTGGATATAATAAGCATCCACCGAATTTATAGGCTGTTGCAACTGCGGCATTTACCCAGTGTTGTACCCTCAAGCGCTTAAACTCGTCCTCTAGTTGTTTTATTTTTTTAATTACAAGTTCTTGGCTTTTTTTTGATTTATCAGGGCTATTACTAACAAATTCAATCCATTTACCAGTTAGGCGATCAGCTTTTTTCTGGCAAATACGCGACATGAGATTATTTTGTGTAAACTGCATCAATGTAGCTTGACCTACGTACGGGGCATTGAGTATCAATTTATAGCTCTGCCCAAGATAACTAGCTACACCATTACCATAACCACCACAACCAAAATTACCAGCAAATTGATTATCAAATGCCATACGACTATCCATTGCCATGCCACTACCATCAAGTACGCTACTGCCAGTTGGTCGAGTAGGGGTATTATATCTGTTCCAAATTTCGCAACTGTCAACCCATGTTTTGGAGTTAAAGTCATACGATTGTGGCATTGGAGGCTTTAAACTAATAGGCTCTTCCGGTTCTGCATCTACAGTAACATATTGTATGATAACCTTTTCTTTTGGTTGTTCTTTTGGTGCGTAACGTTGTTTTTTCTTCATAAGTAAATATCCTAATATTCCTGTGGTTGGCTGAAATAATCTAAATCTGCCTGAGTAACACCCGGTCCATGCATTGCCTGAATTTGCCGATGCAGAGCATATCTAATTGCATCGATTAGATGATTATTAGCATCAATGATTTCAGGGGTTATCTTACCACTATTTTTATCAATTTTGTGTTTATAGTTGTACATTTCATAGATTAAATTAGTACAACGAGGGTTAATAATTAAGTTTTTACCCTGTAAATATTCAATACCTGATTCAATGCTACCCTTTCCTTTAGGCGCTCTCTCACAGTTTAATCCGTCGTGTTTTAATTGGGCGATGCTGTCATTTCTTTGCTCATCCGCTGACCATAATTCTCTAACCGCCTCTGGCATATGCTCTTTTATCGTTTGAATATACTTTGCCGGCAATAATTTGTTTAAATAAATCTCTCGATTGAAATATATGGTATTTTCATCTAAAAAACACAACTCAATAAAAGCCGCCGGGTCAGGAGTAAAACCAAAATCCAACCCGTATAACATCATAACTCTTTGTCCATTATACCGCCAATATTGACCGTTATGCTCCACCTCCATATCAAGTATTTTAAATCGCCCCTTGAATATTACATCCTCAGACATATCAAGCACTTTTCCGAGATAGATGTGCTCATATCGAGCATAATCATGTTCTCGCATCCGAGCTATTTTTTTAAGAATTTCAGGGGAATTAAAAGGGTTATCGTAGTAGTTGATTTCTTGACGGTAGATATCATCGCCATAATGCGTTGACTCTACAAACTCTCTGTACGTATAACCTTGTGCATCCTTTGGGTTAAAGCAAATTATCAGTTCAACACCGCTACCCCTGAGCGTTGGGTCTAAAACCTCCCAGAGTGGCTGTCCGATTGTTTCAGCTTCTTCTACCAAGCATGCCGCAATATTTGGCATAGACTTAATCGAGTTAATATCACGTGCAAGCCCTTTAAATATAAACTCAGTACCGTTGTGTATTACTACTATTTTATCGTGTTTGATTAAAAAATATGCACCCAAATTATATTTTTCAATAATTTGCTTTAAGTCTAGATAGGTTGATGTTTGGATTGAGGTTTGAGTCTCACGGGTGCATAAGATGATTTTAGCTGTGGTATAAGATAATGCCCGAGCGATAAGCTTTAAAAGTGCGGTATATGTTTTTGCTGATGATCTACCACCATGCAAAACCTGATAAAGGCAGGTGCTTTGCAAAAATCCGGTTAATTTCTCAGGATAGTCAAAATCAAAAACATTATTACTCATTTAATTTTTTAACAGGGTTGAAATTTATTACAAGTGGTTTTTTTTCTGCACCCTCTAGCGGTGGTAATGTAGGTCGATTCATGGCAACCCCGGCTAAGTCTGCCATCGTAGCACGCATTTTAGCTGTCATATTGATGCGCTTCTCGTGGTCTTGTTCTGCCCGAACAGCTCGTAAGTTTACAAGGTTCAAATCTATTGCGCCTATTACAAAGTCATTAATCGCAGTCTGTAATTGCAGGGCTTGGTCTAGGTCTTTTTGAATAATTGGGTACTGTTCTGGAGAAGCTGTTTTTCTTATGTTTTCAATTTTTTCTTTCAACTCAATTACTTGCACCTCCAGTTTGTTACTCCAGCCCTCTTTTTTGGCACGTGCATAGATGGTCTTATCGCTAACATCAAATTTGATGCTAACATCCCTAAGCCTATGTCCTAGTTCGTATTCCGTACGAATCTGGAGCCATTTTTCTTCTGATAGATGTTTAGCCATTTTTGCACCATTTATAGAAAAAATAGAAAAATAGAAATCTTCTCCTTTTGTCTATTTTTTAGTTTTAGTCATTTACTTCTAGTAATCTTATTTAATTCATCAATAGTGTCACAATGTGCATTTGTTCTAAGTCTATATAAATTATCCAATTCCTCAATCTTTTTATTAGCTTTTACTAATTGCTCTTTTAGCTCTTGTATCAGTGTCAGCTTAGGAGCTTCTGTAAAACAAATATCAGTTTCAGGAATATTACAATATACATTGTCTTCATTTTCAATCATGTAATGAATATATTCGGGTTCAATAGAGCTTGACCTATCTGTGATTACATGAGCAATTTGATAAACCCGCCCCACAACACCGTAATACTTGTAATTCGTATTGTGTATTCTTACTGAGTCACCAAGTTTAAATTTGTTGTTGAAAAACATTATCTTCCCACATCTTTTTAAAATCAGAGTAACCCATAACCCCAGCATCAGGATTAGCCGTAATTACTTCAACGTATGGGTAATGCGTAACAAGTAAAACACCATCAGAGATCATTCTTCAAATCCACATAATGGCATCATCAATTTAGTAATACCTGGTTTATATATAAATATAAAATTATTAATCCGGCGCTCATAGCTATAAGCAATCAAATCACCCTTTTTATAAAATAGTTCACACTCAGCGAGAATAACACCAATATTATTCTTTACCCAATCAGGATTATTTTTAACAAATTCAGATAATTCAACCCATTTGTGTTTGAACTTAAAATCACTTTTAGCAATTATATCAGTAACTTTTAAACCGCTACCATAAAGACTCTTAAATGCTTGATGCATTCCCTCTAATTGATCTTTCAGCTCTTGCATTGGTTTAAAAGGCTGCAAACGATCCTCTTTACAAAACAAAGTTGTAGTTCTATCTATTTCATTCGGAGATTCTAAGGTGTAAGCCTGGTCAACATGATTAACCCAATATATTCTATGAATAGTGGGGGAATTACATTTAGTATTTTCTTTCAAAATATTATCTAATAAGACCCAATCACCAACTTTAAACTTAGGCTGCCATTCTGGTTTAACTGGTTCTTTTTCTTTTGAATTACTAGCCTCAGAATAAGCCATATTATTTGCAATATTATTTAGTCTTGGTTTTAAAGCTAAAGCAATGGCAGAAAAATTAAGATTTTTCTTAAGTTCTGCATCTATTGGGACAAGCTCTAAAACCAAGTTAATGATTTTTAATTCTTCATGTATATAGATAACTGGATATTCCATTATTTTAAATCTTTCTAATAATCACAGGCTTGAGGATTATTATTTGAATCCATTATTTGAGTTGTTGAGGTGCTCCAAGTGTTTATATTTTCTAAAAACTCATAACCATTAATACAATGGGTATATTGAAACTGGGCAACCTGCTTTTTATGTTCCTGTAAATATCGTGCGGCAATTCTATCAGAATCATCCGCACACCCGTTTAAAAACAATATTAGCAAAATTAACAACTTCACTCATTAACAACCGCAACAATATCAATATCTTTAACCGGAAAACCAGCACTAAAAAAGAATGGCACTAATTGCGAAAACTCAGCATCAGCTAAATTAATTTGAACCTTCAATAATGTCTCATCAATCATTGGCACATCAATTAAGCTTGTAAGTTTTTTCGCCATTTTACCCTGTTCTTGAATAGCAAATCCCTGTTTTAGTTTATCGTCATTTCTGAAATCACGATTATTAATCTGAAAATCAAAATTTTTCTGAATAGTTGTAAGTTCTTCAAATTCTTTTTTAGTGATACTTTCCACTAATTTTACCCAAGTGATAACTTTAGGAGATACGGTTCTTGATAGATGACATAATGTTAAGATTTTATACAGCACCTTACCTAAACCTTCATTTTGCGTCAATTGATTAACAGTAATTTTGGTAAATAATTTATCCTCCACCACGTCCACCGGTGCACTCATTTTTTCAGAATTATCTTTTTCTTTCATTTCGACATCTTTATTTTCTACATTTTCCATTAGTTTTTTCCTTTTAAAATTAAAATTATTGTGAGCCGTTAAGTTTTAATGTGCAATTCCTAATATTCTACATTGCATTTGAGATAATATGCCGATCATCATACCGTTAATACCTTCTTTATTAGTGTTCCACTCAGGTAATGCCAATTTAAACGAATCTTGATAAGCTTGGTATATCTTGTCGTAAGAATCAAGTTTATCAATTTTAAGCTTATTTTCTATATTTTCAGTTACACCACGAAAGTTTTCAAGCATTATTATTCCCTTAAGAGTTAAGTTTTTAAACACTATAATTACCTTAACGGTTAATATGAACTGTCCGAAATTATCGGACAGTTGGTACTACGCATGAAAAGGTGAGAATGTCAAGGATTTACACCCTGATATAGATAGATTCTCATTCTACCACATTCCCATTGTTTGGGGTGAAAGAGGTGGGATTTACACCCACAAGTTTACCATTGTGTACGCCTGCGGCTCTAGCTCTATCGGTTTCGGTATAAAAAGTACACTTTCCCTACTGCCGTGCGTTAATTATTCCGCCACTCTTTCATAATCACTATGTTACTTTTTGGGTATTTTTTAACATAGAGTATTCAGTTAAATCATTTTACACACAGCTCATAACGCTTGAGATAAGGAAACACTTAACAAATTTTTAGATTTATTTAATGTGTCATAAGCTGTGTGCGAAATAATCTATTCGGTAAATTCATCAACTACAGTTTCAACTACTTCTTTGCCAGTTTCAACCACTGTTTCAATTGCTTCACCTATTGTTTCAACTAAAGAACCTATAATACCAAACATAACAATCTCCAAAAGGTGCGGGTGTAGTTGGAATCGAACCAACTGAGCTACATCTTGCATAAACGAACTCTCAAATATTTGCTTCAAGTTACCCTAGGGTTTTGAGAGGCTTAGAGAGTTCATATTCTATATTAATTTTTGGGTAACATGGTTTGAATTAATATCCAATAACGCCTCAATAGCTATGAATTAATATCCAATAACGCCTCAATAGCTATAGTTATTTTTTTAATTT